>Ga0194123_10000130_pt1:50000-148815 | contig 148815 bp, 143 predicted proteins | sample TA2MahsurfametaG_5_FD_155479 | JGI IMG/M metagenome (GOLD analysis project Ga0194123, IMG submission 155479) | Freshwater microbial communities from Lake Tanganyika, Tanzania - TA2015023 Mahale A surface | ecosystem: Environmental > Aquatic > Freshwater > Lake | place: Tanzania... | reverse complement strand
TTGGATTTGCTGATGGATTAGGTGGTGTTAGCGTTCTTGGTGCTGCTCCTCCTGGTGTTGCTCCTCCTGGTGTTGCTCCTCCTGGCGCTGCTCCTCCGGGTGCTGCTCCTCCGGGTGCTGCTCCTCCGGGTGCTGCTCCTCCTGGCGCTGCTCCTCCGGGTGCTGCTCCGTTGATAGCTTGTTGTGTCCTTGTTGGATCAATAGAAGGTAAGCTACCAACATTATCTTTGACTACAGAACTGCCAATTTCCTTGCCATCACTACCATAGGCAACAAAATTACCATTTCCATCTTTATCTACCGTTTTAACATATCTAATGCCAGTATCACTATCTGTATAGCTCGTAATCGTATTTTCACCGACTGTTCTAACGGATCCTCCTCCCGTTAAGTTATTCCTATCGACGGAGCCAGCTCCTGTAGTGCCAGCCCCTTGCGTTGTAGGTCCTCCAATTGATGCCAAACTTCCAACACCATTATTTACAGTACCACTTGCACCAGCATTATTAGTGTTAATAGGGGTTGTGCTTACTACAGAACCATTTTTATCAGTTTTTACTACGGTTCCTTTGCCATTGCTGTCTGTAACCTCTTTATAATTGAAACCCCCATTTGAGTATGTAGTCGTCGTAATTACATTTCCATCTTTATCTTTTTCATAACTTACCGCTGTACCAATTCTAGGGCTGCCAGTATTGCCGCCACCGCCTGTATTACCGCCTGTATTACCGCCAGCATTACCACCAGTATTGCCGCCAGCATTACCACCAGTATTGCCACCGCCAGTATTGCCACCGCCTGTGTTGCCACCGCCAGTATTGCCACCGCCAGTATTGCCACCGCCTGTGTTGCCACCGCCTGTGTTGCCACCGCCAGTATTGCCACCGCCTGTGTTGCCTGTATTATCAGTATTGCCAGTGGTGCCTGTTCCTGTGGTCCCGGTGCCTGTTCCTGTAGTCCCAGTGTCTGTTCCTGTAGTCCCAGTGTCTGTTCCTGTAGTCCCAGTGCCTGTTCCTGTAGTCCCAGTGCCTGTTCCTGTAGTCCCAGTGCCTGTTCCTGTAGTCCCAGTGCCTGTTCCTGTAGTCCCAGTGCCTGTGTCATCTGTATTTTCACCGCCAGAATTATCCGTCGGATTGTCATTTTGGTAACCGCCATTATCTCTATAATCACGACCACCTTGATAACCACCACCATCTCGATATCCGCGACCGCCGCGATATCCTCCACCATAACTATTATCGCCGAAGAATCTATTACCTAAATTGGCAAGAAATCCGCCGCCGGCGCCCATTAATGCGTTTCCAATGCCCGAAAAGAAACCCCCCGTTGGGTCAGTTGGGGCATAAGAACTGGGATAGCTAGCACTTCCGTCATAATAGGGGTCATCATAACTTTCTATAGGGGCGGCAGCTCGGCCCCAAACATTTCCACCAATAGTGGGGGTGGCCATTTCCGTATTTCTAAATTGTTCAACCTGTTGTTGATAGACAGGATTATTGGGAGCCATCAACACAGAGTTTTCAAGCAAATTTAACTGATTGCTAGCTAAATTATCCGTGGGAACGGCATAAACTTTTTCTACAGCAGCACTACCCATATTTGCACGATCCAAAGGCTCAAGTGCCAAAAGGCCTGTTCCCGTATCAACGAGACGAATATCCGCAACTTTCGGCATTGTTTGATAGAGTTGGGCTAAATCATTATAGAGGGAAGAAAGAAATAATTTTTCTTCAGGCGCTAAAGAATCACGGCTTTCTAATTTTTTAATTTGTTCTAGAAGAATATATTCAGCAAGTAAATACCCCTTTAGTTGGGGATTTGCAGAATTATCGGGCTGCTTTGATGTCTTTAAGGCGTTGGCCATTAAATACCATTCATCATCATTCACATCGTCATTTGTATTAAAAATATCTTGGTCAATAATGTTGAGCATTTCCCCGTACGTATAGGGTTTATTGCCAAATTTCTTGTAAAATGCATCTTCACCTCGTTTAATGTTTGAAGCATTCACCGCGTTTGGATTCGTAGGCTGAAATGTCGTAACTCCCATATCAATATTGGGATGTTGTTTTAACAGACCAAAGGCGACCGAATCTTGAGAAAGCCTATTATACATCTTTCTCATGGGAGCACTGGCGGGATTTGTGCGGGCAAGTTCCATTCTTTTATTTAGATTATTGAAATAGGCATCTCGCGCTTGCATCGCTTGACTATCCACTTGAACGGGAGCCATGGGCGTAGCGTTCTGCGGGTTTACAGGGGTTCGTGCAACATTTTGAGGGCCATACACTTGTCCTTGTTGATTATTTTGTGTGTAGGCAACGGGTGTTGAACTCATTTGACCTGGCGTTGCCAATGATGTTTCCAGCAGAAGGAGGCTAATGAGAATTGTGTATTTTTTTTGCATGATTCTACTCTAATAAATTGTCATTATATTTTATTGTAGCTTTTAGGAGGTTAAATTTAAGTTAAGCGTAAATCTTTAATAATTTCCTCGAAGGAGTAGATCTAGTTGTATTTGAAATTTAGAAAATAAATATAACGGTCTTTCAGACAAATTAATGACTGAGAATAAATTTCCGAGTCCTAGGATTTGAAAGTTATGATTACCCAAAATATTATTTTATTTTGTTACTTGTTGTTTTCTTCTTTCCGCAAGAATTTGATCCTGTCGGGACATTTGCGCACCTGGCCGCATACTTTGCATTTGTTGAGAAGATTGACTCATTGTTGGTTGGCTCGGTAAAGCGGGTCTCGGTGCTTTTCGCTTTTGCTCAGCTAGCTTTCTTGATTCTTCCTTGCGAGCATAATTATTATAAGGAGCAGGGGAGGGTGTCGTTTTTGAACTAGAAGCGGGTTGAGACATTTGTTTAGAAGATGCTGGCGGGTTCATTTTTAAGTTTTTCATTTGTTCACGTGTTAAGTTTGATTTAGAGAGTGTTGAATAAGATATTCCCCCTTCTACCCCTCCAGTATCAGTCCAACTTTTATTACCACTTCCCAAGTAACTGCCAGATCCTAAACTCAATGAGTCACTATATTGGTTGCCAACCTTATTGGCACTTTTATCCATGGTAATAATATTAGCCCCCCAATCTTTATTGGTACTCCCCCAATTTTTATCGGCTTCATAAGTGCCCGGAACGTATGAAGAGCTATATTGGTTGCCTACCTCATTGGCACTTTTATCCATGATAATATTAGCACTCCAATTTTTATTGGCACTCCCCACATTTTTATCGGCTTCATAAGTGCCCGGAACGTATGAAGAGCTATATTGGTTGCCAATCTTATAGCTATCAGTATACTTATTAGTACTAATCCCACTCTCTAACTCTGAATAATTTTTATCATTTCCAGCATGAGAAATGCCTACATCCAAAGATTGATTCCAACTTGAATAAGAATTTTGGAGGGAAGGATCAATGGATTCGGCCATTGAAATATGGGCAATCATTAAAATAATGCATACATAACCTTTTTTCATGAAGGGCCCCCAAAAGAAAATTATTCTATATTCTAAATATAGATTTTCATGAACAGGCTTCAAGGGATTGAAAGATTTTAAAAAATAAAATTAGCGTGTATAGCGGTTAATTATTTATTTATAATTTTCACAATTCAACTCGACATTTAAATTTAGAATTTATAATAGGCGCCAAATTGAAAGCGATTCCCGATACCGGAATAGTTGTTAATGGTATCTCGGCGAAAGTAAGCATACTCAATTCCAACTTCAAATTTTTTCATCGGTGACCATAGGAGATTGATATAAAATTGGCGCATAAGGTTGGATATGCTATAACCCGTTGTGGCAATAGTCATAAGAGTATTGGCGTTTAATCCGATAACGTTGCTTCTTCCGCTGGGAATAAATTTTGCAACATCTGCCCGAGCTTGGCTATAAATAATATTGCTGCGCCATTGATCGCTCCAATAGTGTTCTGCGCCAATCAGAAATCCACAACCAAATTGAGTTTGCATCAATCCTTGACTCGCATCAATCGCGGCCGCATAGCCATCTAGAGCAAAAATGTAAGCGCCAATACCCTTTCCAAAGCTTGTTTGTGAAAATACATTTGATTTATCGCGAATAAAATATCGTCCCCCTAAAGCAACGCCATATCCATACTTCTTGCCAGCAAATATGGGGTCATTCGCTCCCGTAGTTACGACTTTTTTAACTTTTAACTCACGCACCATCCCACCGAGGAAAAAGTGGTAGGAGCTTTTTTTTTTGTAAGAAACTTGTCCCACTAAGTCGGGGAGGGATTGATTACCATCTCCGGAAATACCCCCTAGAAAACTACTGTGCGACCGGCGGTACTGGGAGGAATTATAAGATGGGCTTGTTCCGCCAGATCCTGCCGTTAAGACTCCAGGCCCACTTCCCACAAATGCAGGTGTAATATCAAGATATTCTGTAGCTCCGCTTTCTAAAGATGCTGCAAATTTCCAATTATCATGGGTATGGCTATAGCGGAGTTGGGGGCGTCGTATTTGAGCTGTTGTTTCGGGACCATTAAATTCAATCGTTGATCCGGCAGATCGGGGATCATAAAATAAGGACCACATTTGCCCAACGTCAATTCGGTGTTTTGCATTAAAACAATAGCTTCCATAAGCATGGCGGACCCGAAAATTGTAGGCGTTTGCACTGGAATTATCCGCGCGAGTGAAGCTACCTGTCGATCCTTCGGCAGAACTTCCAAAGAAGTCTCCTTCAAAATAAGCAAGGACTTGACCTTCGCTAGTATTCGTTTCTGTACCAACAGAAAAGCGGGTTTGTTTCGCATGAGCTTTGAAAACGTTGCTGCGTAAACCATCAACATCTAACCCTTTAAGCCTTAATGTTGGCAAATTGGAAGAGTCACCCGTATATTGATTCACATCATAAATTCCATCTACCTTGACATAGCCACCAAACTTAATAACGGTGTTAGTGCCGGGCAGAGAAATATAGCCTGCTTTGTCAGCACCTCTTTCATCCGGCAAGGCGGATGCAGGCGTTACGGTCGGAGTAATACCTGCTTCTAAACGATCTATTTTTTCATTAAGCAAACGAATTTGTTCTTGTACACCTTGGGCCTTGGGCATTGTGGCTACTTGTGTTGCTCTCTTTTTGGCTTCTCTCTTTATATGTTTCGCGCGCTTAACAGCTTTGGACTTCGGTTTAAGCTTTTTCAGTTTTTTAACAACTTTCTTCGAATCTTTTTTTAAACTCGGTTTAACTGATTCTTCTGAAGGCTCTTCATCCATTTGATAATCAAAAGCATATCCTGTCGTAACGGTGAGTGTAAGCACAGTCCCCAGAAGTATGGACTTTATCAACGTATTCACCGATTAATTCCTTTGTTAAATGTTCGCTTATCTAAAAGGTTAATATTTAATTAAAATTTAATCAATCCATAAATTTTTGTAATATCTTAGGGAAAGGTGGCTTTTTTTGATTGCGGCCGATTGACCTCTTGATTGCAAAGCCAAGTTAAATTAACTGTAAAAATTAAGAATAATATTTTTTGATAAGGATGAAGGTATGCCGAATCCATCTTATAAACCGAAAGGATTTCCAGGATTATTTCCCTATTTAACGGTTAAGGATGCAAGCCTTGCCCGCAAATTTTACGAATCAGCTTTTGGGTTTATATTAAGCAGTCCGCCATCTCGAGATGATAATGGGATTATTCAGCATGCAGAAATGAAATTTGGGGATGATGTGGCCATTATGTTTGCACGGGAAGGGGCATGGGGCTCTTCACGTAAAACGCCGAATTCACTCGGTATTCAACCATCTTTAACTCTTTATATTTATTGCGAGGACGTAGATACTTTTTACAAACGTGCCGTAGCTCAAGGAGCTAAGTCTGTAACGGAACCCTGCGACGGTTTTTGGGGAGATCGATTTTGTACCCTTGTAGACCCTGATGGTCATGAATGGATTTTTGCTACCTATCTGGGGGATTCAATGCATCACCACGCACAACAATAAAATTAACAGACACAACTCCAGAAGAATATAAGTCACAATAGAAATTGGCTGAAATTATTGTTTCTTCATAATTTCATCAATAGCATTACAGACAGTCCTTGCGGTAACGGGTTTCATAATAATAGCATTAGCGCCACATCCTGTGCATTTTTCTTTTAAATCTTCTGAACTACATGATGTGACAGCAAATATAATGAGAGTAGCGTTTCCAATTTCCTGTCGAATTGTGCGGATTTCTGTGTAACCATCCATAGGGTCCATTTCAATATCGGTAAAAATAAATGAATATTTATCTTGATTTTCTTTAACAGCAGCTACGGCTTCATGACCACCGGAAGCAAGATCCGTCGTAAAACCTAAAGAGTTAAGAATTCGGCTTAAGGCTGTACGCATCATCTTATCATCGTCCACCACAAGAACATGGCCTTTAAATTTGTAAGTTAGTGGCGGCGTGCGTGACAGGATCGGCGAGCCGAGAGGAGAATCTGGCAATTGTGTAGATGCTGCGACATTAACCGCACCTTGGAGCGAGTCATCCCCCATTTTTTGATCTAACTCCATCGCTTTAATAGAAGGCATAAAATTAAAAAATAAACAGAAAAAGATTAGAAATATTTTATGCATATGACTTCTCTCAAAAATGAAGAACTTATAAACTATAAATCCTGCGTTTTATTCATTTAGTCAAGAATAAACTGATGAATTTGGTGATTTGGTACAGATAATATAATCCAATAATTTACATGGTTATTTGTGGATATATATGTTAGTTATACGTTATTATAGAATAGCTTATATAAATAGTCTCCCTATGGTTATTTATAAATATTAGCTGAGTAGGAGAAAAATTAAATGATATCCCATGACATCCACATTACTCCTGAAATTCTAATGATACTTAGCGAAATTGATGAATTTAAAGGACGCTGGAATGCTTCCCCAAGTCTGACCTTAAATCGTCTAAAGACCTTAAAATGGTTGGCAACTGTGGAAAGTGTAGGGGCATCTTTGCGGATGGATGGCGAAAATTTACCAAACTCAGCAGTTGAAAGCCTATTGAGTAGCCTTACTTATCGAGAATTTCAAGAGCCATGTGAACAAGTCGCTGCAGGGTATGCTCACGCATTACATGTCATTTACGAACAATATAAAGAAATATCTCTTACAGAATCGCGTATTAAGCAGTTGCACGCCGTCATGTTTCATTACAGTCCACAATCTATACATAAAGGACGTTATAAAACGTCCCCTACAGACAGTAAGCTTCTTATTCCTCTTGACATTACGCGAGAGATGGGCACGTTGGTTGCATCAACTCAAAATGCTCTTGGAGACAGATTTACACATCCTTTATTGATTATTGCTCAATTTACCCTCCATTTTTTACGGATCCGACCCTTCGAAGAAGGTAACGAGGCCTTGTCAAGGATATTGACTGCTTTATTGATGTTGAAGTCTGGATATAGTTATGGGCCTTATTCATCTCATGAAATAATACTAGAAACAACCCGTGAAAACTATGCACAGGCGTACTATAACACCCCCAGCTCGTTAAACGAAAACCAAAATGATGACACTGAAATTCTCATCTTTTTAAAGTCATTAGGTAAACAGGTCGATAATCTCAAAGCTGAAATTCAAAAAGAGCATTTGTCCATGAAAAACACACCGGCGCTATCTGCTCAAATTATTGACTTAATTGAAAAAACTGGGCGAGCAACTGTTGCCCAAATCTTGAAACATACAGAAGCAAAAAGACCAACCATAAAGAGTTATCTAACTCAAATGGTCAACAATGGAAGTTTAACCAGGCAAGGAGTAGGGCGCTCAACCTGGTATACGTTATCCTCTTAACTGTTAGATAAACTCTTATAGCTTTAAAAATTGTCATCTCAATCATTTGGCGTTGCTTGAATTATATTTGCAATCAGAGATTTTATTATATATCTCATCTAGCATACCCTTTTTCGGCAACATACTTGAAGCAATATCTACTTTTCCGTTTGAATCAATAATTCTCAGAAAACGATTTTTATTTATTATTAATATTTCTAACGAATGTATGTCTTTAAAAAGGATTGTTCGCCCCTTTTTAAAGGAAAATATGCCCGTGTTAGGTATAGTGATAGATTTGATGGTTAATACAAGTTCAGCCTTTGAGATCAGAGATAAATACAAGCCACATAGACAAAATAGAGCTAAGACAGCACCCAAAACAGTTAAAATCCATAGCATATAGGTTGCTTGGGTGGCACCGAGTGTCAATTCAATTATATGTCGAATAAAAACAAGAGTTATCCCTTGATCATTCGTTTGAGCTTCATAAGCAAGCAACCAGGCCGCACAACCAAAAAAAAGCACACCCAATAGCATTATCACTACCTTGGGTTTGTAAGGATATTTGGTTGGTGGAAAATCTTGGGTCATATCGTTTTCTCTGCTTTTGTGGGGTAGATGTCGGACGTTTGAATGACGGATAGGTAACAAACTCCACTATAGTATAGGATTCTAAAAGATAAAAGTACTGACAAGAATTTTCGGGAAAGTTTCTAAAACTTTGATTTTATTGTGTAGATTCTTAGAATTTTTCAACAAAACCTGTAGTTTACCTCCAATTTCAATCTTTCAGCTAACTTTCTATCCAATCGACGTAGGATTGTGTGTAAAATTGATAAAACCCTCCTAATTTATTTTTAGGACTCTGAGAAATTATTCGGTAAAAATTCAATCAGAGTCATCTTCTCCAGATAAAACCTTGTCCCATGGATTTACATAAAACTTATCAATATTGATTTGAAGTGGGGCCCACTCATTTGTCAGCATTTCTTGTAATTGTTCACTTGCACTGAAAAAAGAGATTCTTATTGGGACTTCACGCTGTGTCGCAATTTCATATGCCTTTCTTATTAAGGCTCGCGTAAAATCGATATGTTTATCAGTGATATTCTTAATATGAATATACCTTTTTTCATTGTCATTTGCACCTTTTAGTATGGCTGCACCAAGTCTATTATAGTTTGACTGCATGGAGGCAAGATTAGGATTTGTATCTTTAGTCTCTAACATTACAAAGGCTCCTGTATGATGTTCTTCTTCACAATCATCATACTGATATTCAATTTTCATACCTGAAGCACTTTGCAGAATAAAAAATGTTAGTAGAATATAAATAGCTTTCATCATATTTTTTTCCTACTTCTGTTAAATATGCTCATTTATTAAGAATGTCCCATTAATTAATATCACAATTTACAATTTCTAGACAATGCTCACAAAGCTATCGTTAGTTTGATTGGTATCATTACGTATGTTGTAACTTTATGTAGAAAATAACATGAATCATTTTCCATAATATATATTATGCAATCGAATATATCGGCAGAAGCTTTAGTTATTTCTGGTATATAATCCTTAAACGCACACTCTTCTCTTTCATCATAAAGGTAAAGCACCTTGCTATAGTAAGCTTGTTAATGTCATATTGAGGAGTAAGACAGAACCTGATAATATTAAAACGCTTGTATTTCCATTAAAAAAAAATCAATAATTGTTAATTTTGCACAAAATTAAACTATAAAATAGCATTACCTATTACAATCTAAGTTTATTATTTATTGATTAATTCTCAAAAGCCAAATCCTGATGAAATACCTAATACTATGTGCCATGATCTTAACCGGATACTCACCGATTGTAAAAGCATGCTCCTACCTTGTCACAGATGCGGAAGACAAGCCTTTAGGCAAGATTGTTGGTAAATCCCACTACTATGACCTATTCAGAAGCAAAAAACCTATCGACATTCAACTATCACAGCAAATACGGGATATGATCAATCAATGCGATATGGCGTATGATGAGCATGGCGGCTTTACGCAAGGTGAACTTGAGTTTAAAATTATACTGCAACATGCTCGTCATATTGCTAATGGTAGTGCCGACAAGCCATTTAGCCAAATCTTTACAGTGGATGAACAAGCAAAATCATTAGAAAGTTACGTAGATCTTGGATGGATGCGGATATTGTTGAGGAAATTATCCGTGATATTGATCTCTATAAGCCTTGGTATATTTGTTAAATGTTATCAACTTGTCCAGACATGGCGCCGGAAGATGAAGCCTTAAATTTAGTTGTTCTGGCAAGGAATGTTGGAATGGATAAAGATATTGATTGTGCCCTCAATAGAACGGGTAAAAAAATCTATTATTTAGAAACATTGGAAACGTTTTTATCGCACGTATACCATGAACTTCCCCCAGAAGCGGCTATAATAGAGTGGATTAGACATTCTATTTCACAAGACTATTTCGAAAGTGATATAAAAACACAACCGCCTTTTGGAGCTGAGCCAAAAGTTTGGGAATTATTTTTACAAAGTCTCCCCAAACGTCCACAAACGATTCTATTTAATGATGGTGCAAATTTAAAACGAAACGCATTATGGGCAGATGTATTAGATAGAGAATTCCAGACCGGCCAAACCAATCTTTTCATCTCAGTGGGTATTGCTCACCTATATGGTCAAGGCAACCTCTTAGAACTGATTAACCAGAGAGGCTATAGGATAAAGTACCTACCCCTAGATTAAGAAGTTCAATTAAGTTAAGGGGTAATTTAAAGGGAGGGATCCAAAAAAAGATCCCCCCTACTCTATTTCTGATGATTACTGATTAGCAGTTTTCTTACGAGGAGCCTTTTTCTTTTTCTTATCCATATTCTTACCGATTTCTTTGCCCGCAAAACCCGCTGCTGCTGCCCCTACGCCTGCTCCCAAAACGGCGCCTGGAGGTCCGCCCATTTCAGCGCCTAATATTCCCCCGACCGCACCACCGGCTAAACCACCGACGACCATTCCACCTGTTTCATTGGGCCCTTCTGGGGTTGTGCAGGCCGCTAAGGAAAGACCGGCAAGACAAATTATAACGATATATTTTTTCATAATATTCTCTCTTTAAATAATAAATTTTTGTTTAATTTCACTATTCTTTTATACGCCCAATACGAGAGTTTGTATATTTAATGTAAGACATCCCCCAGAGATAAATTGTCGCACCACTGGTGTCTTCGGGTAGCATTATAATTGATAAATTTTAAAAAATTAGTAGAGTGAGATTTTTTTAAAGTTAATTTCTTATTTTAGCGAATTGACAGAATACAGAAAGATTATTATGGTATTTTTACTCAATAACTAAATTTGCAGCAAGGCTACGTTCATGATAAAAAAAATTCTACTCCTTTCTTGTTTTGTTTACAGCCAATCACAACTTTATGCGGCTGAGGAGCTTTCTGCCACATCTGCACAAGCCCCAAATGCAGATGAAATTATGAGATTATTTCGGACAGACCCCACTAATTTTGAGAAAAAAGGAGGTTTAGCCGGATGGTTAGCAGCTGATGCTCCCAAGGAAGAGGCTATTAAAGCCTATTTCGAAATGCTTGTTCAACAAAATAGAGATTTACGTGACCAGCTGAATGTTTCTAATGGGGCAGCTCAAAATGCTGATGCTGTTAGAAGAGCTTTAAAGGAAACACAAGACCAGTTGGACAGGGAAAGAGCCATTCGCGAACAAAAGGAACATGAGCTTATTGCCCAACAAGAGATCAATAGAGTTGTAGAGAAAAAACGTCAGGAGTTACTCTCAGGATTAAACAATGCAAAACTTCTCCTAACCGTTGAACAACAACGCAAAGAAGAAGTTGAAGTCAAAAATCGCGCATTAAAGGCCGTCATGAGCCAAATAGCGGCAATGGTACAGGAGATAGAAGCTCTTGAGAGTTCAACAGCCGACCTCAAAGAGTCCAAAAATTTGCCTCAAGAAGGAACAAGTGAAGAAATTTCAATAAGGTTGGGTCGCATTACAAAGATAATTGAACAAAATAATACTCAATTAGAACGGTTAAAATCTGATAAAAGGAATTTAGAAAAGCGTCAAATAGAAACAGAATCGCAAATTCAAGCTTTAAAGCAACGCATTAAAGAAAATGATTATTATGCACAAATCTTAGAAATGATTAAAGATCGAAGTATTAGTGATGAAGAGCTAACATTTAGAATTATATGTATATGCACATTTTTAGAGACCAATCTGGATATTCTCTCAGAGGGCCGTACTCGACTCATAGAAGAACTTTTGGACCATAGCTTGCCAAGATCAGAACGTCCTAACAATATACCCAACCCCTTACCTCAAGGATACGTAGAATTAGGTCATATTGAAAATAGATTTAGATATATTGGCAATGATTTCGGCCAAGAGTTGGACTGGTATGGCGAACCGATGGATTACTCTCAGTCCCGCCATGTAGACAGCCCTTTTGAAAAGAAACAAGGTCAAGTAAAAAACCAAGCTAAAGAATATATTCGGAGTTTGAACGAGGGTGAAAAAAAATAAAATTTTAAGACGCTACTCTGAAAGACCGGTTGAGAACTGCATCTTATAGGCTAAAACTCTCTACCCAAATCTTAAGCTTATATAAATATTGCTAGATTAACGGTAAAGCAAGGAGAGTTGAGACTTCTTTCATGTAACGCACATGTGCTTTGGATTTTTAAGAAACTTATTTAAATCCCCTATGCATCTATGGCGTGCTTCTTAAAGGAACGTTTTGTTTTAAGCGGCACCCTATTTTATTATATAAACATGATTACCAGGTGTACTTTTCTTGTCCTGAAGTTCAATTTTTCCCGCCTGAATAAGAGCATTAATATATGCAGATAGCTCTTTAGCACCCTCATACAAATCGCCGCTATTTCGGCGTGCATAAGCGACAATATCACTACGTTTCACGGGGGCATTATTATGCTCTCTGGAAAATTTTGTCATCCAACGTAAAAGAGGACTTGCTTCACTTAATTCGGAAGCAATAGCATCTCTCCTTTGTAAATTGGCACTAGCTAGTCTTTCTTGAACAAGTTGTTCAGGATTTTTGACTCGCCATTCATCTATTTCTGTTTTCTCAACTTGCATAAACTTTAGGCATTCACTCCCCACAAATAGAGATCTTTTCATTTTTTCTTGCTGAGATTTAGGAATTTTATTAAAGGGAGTGTTATCTGCAACTTTGTACGCAACATCTTTTTCTGCTTTTTTTGCTTCTTCTGCTTCAAATGCCGCAATTTTTTTTGAGGTACCGTGCTTTGGATGGTATACTTGATAAATATTGTGCAAGCCATCGTAGCCACACATTTGACACTGACCCGTTGCATCTCGAATTGTTCTAAGATGTTCCCAGTTAAAATGTGGAATAACAACTTGTTTAGAATGAGTTTTCCATTTACCTTGAATACTATCTGCAAAATGTGAGGGATAATACCAACACGAGAGTTCCCAATTATGCTCTCTTAAATAATTGATGAGTTCATCAAAGTTTTTTCGACCAACTTCATCTGTCGCCTCATAAAATCCTCGGATATCTCCCTGTATTTGTGCGGAACCAGTTTGTTCCGCTAATTTTCGTTTGTTTTCTACAAAAGCTTGCCCAATCCATTTACATAACTCTAAGCCTTCAGGGCTATTCGTCCAAAAAGCTTCTTTTTCTCCATTATTATCAGGATACTTTATTACATAAACTCTTAATTGCTGCCAAATTTCCTTCCAAAATTGCTTATCTTTGGGTTCTTGTACTTGAGAAGTTGTAATTAAACCTGACGCTGGATAATTATGCTTATACTGTTCACGTGCAACGACATTAAAAACAAGTCTAATACCATTTTGTCTGCAAAGTCTTTGATGTTTTTCTAAAAAACGGCTGTGACATTCATCGCAAATCTCCCACCAACTAAAAGCATTGATTGTTAAATTCTTAATCTTATTGGGATGTTGCTCCATCAATCGAGGCAAAATAAAATTTCTAAAAACTAAATCGTAGTAAAATTCAGAATGAAGAGTTTTCTCCTTGCCACGCAGCTTTTCGTAAAATCTTTTAGCTGATTCACCATTTTTTTTAAGAAGATGCTTATATATCCATTCAACTCGGACAATTTTTACCTTTTGCCCAAAGAAAATTTCATAGACTTTCGCAACGGTTTTTTCCCAGGCGTTATGAGTTCCACCACTAGCAAAAACACAAATCTTATCCTTAATTTTAAAGAATTCAGGGGGGCCTTTTTGTACAGAGCCGTCATCCTGCTTAAGATCCAAGACATATTGAGGGAGAAAAATGTTCGCTCTTTCGTCAAGATTTCCTAAATACACATTAGCTAGTAACTTTAGTGTTGTTCCAAAAGAAATCAAGCTATCAAAATTTACCTGATTAGTTATATCCTCAACCCCAGCGCTATTGTCAGTGCTATTATCGTCATCATTATTCCTTGAACTTTCCCTATGGTTATCGACATTTGCATGGTCTGATTCTTCATTATCGGAATCTAAAACTCTTTTATGAGGTTCTGACATAGCGTATCGTCTCTGCAAGTCGGACATTTCCGCCGTAATTCCCATATAATCATAGTAGACAATGTTTGGTAATTTTTTCTCTTTGGGCAATATTTCGTTATACTCATTTGCGGAATTTAAACTGCTTTGCCAACTGGAATCACTCAAGAGCGATTTTGATTGAGATAATTCTGGATCTTTTACTGTTAATGATCGACTACGTTTGCTTTTGTTTTGATTGGGGCTGTATTCTTCATCGTCACCGTCATCACTGCTTTCATCTTTTTTATGTTGTCTCTTTTTGACTAAAGTTTTTTGAGAGAGTGCTGAATATTGTCTGGTTTGAGATTTTGGAGCATCTTTTTTTGATAAATTTAGTGCCTCCTCTAAATCATCTATGCTTGAGTCGGTTTGTGTGAAACGATTAGTGCTTGTTGACTGTTCTCGTTCATCATATGCCTGCAAAATACTTGAGGAAAAGAGAGACAGCAGGATCAATGCTATAAAAAGAAAATAAAATTTAAATGAATTGAGAATTGAACTATCTGACATGTTTCTCTCCAGTTATTTGCTATTATTTATGATAATTTATAGCTACTTCTCTCTTATGTTGCAATCTATTGCACGACAGGACAAAGTAATAGGCTTTTTTAGGTGTTTCTGATCATTTATTGACTCTTGAGTTGTGAGGTAAGAGATAGAATTTATCGAATAATAAGGATGATACGATACTGAGTATTTATGGTCTAACATAATACATAAATTTAATTAGCAAAAAATAATAAGAAGATAATGTATAAAATTATCTAAAATTTTTTCTTTAATATTAATTTTTTATTGTCCACGAATAAGCATGACAACATAATTAAAAAGTAGGGTATAAGATCACTTTGTTTCAGGCAAGATTTGCATATCAGACATGTTAATAATTAATATATAAAAAATCTTGCAATTTGAAATAAAGTGCATTTAAAAGTATTTATAATTTTAAAGCACTTGGGCCAACGCGGAGCCTATAATCCGCGACAATTTTTTGTTTTTAATTAATCTTTGAGTTTTTTTATATTTTGATTCAATAATAATATAAAATATTGTCCTAAACATAGTCAAGTGTTACAATGTCGCATAATCGATGTTCCCTACATTTATTCAATAACAATTGGCCTCTAAATTTTTTTATGAAAATATTCCAATTATCAAATAAATTTCATTAAGTTTATAATTTAATGGAGAGAAAAAATGATGACTAATAAATCTTTTTCCATAACCTATCCTTATAAGATGAAAAAAAGTCATTTGATTCTTATTGCAGTCGTATTTGGTTATCTCACATGGATTTCGGCACTCGAGGCTCTAAATAACCAAGAGAGCCTAACTTATGTTCTTTATCAGAATGTTATTGAATTAACCTTCAATCCCACCCAAGCAACTTTTATATTGTGGATTCAGACAGTTTTGAAGGCATTTGGATGTTTTTACGGTCTATACGCAACGTATCTAACATACACGTCTAAATCTCAGATTGTGCTTACCGAAACATCAATCTTCATTCCCGGACAATTTAGTCAATTAAAAAATGACCGCACGATACTCTTTGAAGATTTAGATTCTCTAAGAACATTTAGACTTTATAAAATTACTATTTTAATGCTTGTTGGGCCTAAAGTAAAAGTATCGATACAAGATAGTATGTTACCTAAAAAATGCATGCTTGACGAGATTCGTAACCACATCATTACGCGCATTAAAAATGAGGAACAAGAGCATAGCTTTATTTAAAGAATTTTGCTTTCCCCCTTAATAATTCTTTCCTGTTGATTCGTTGTGATAAATTTAATTATAATATTGTCCTGTGTAGGAACACAGAGTTTTTAAATCATAATTGCAGAAGGAATCATCATTATGAAACAGATACTCGGATTTGTAGTGGTTTCAGTATTGTTTATACAAGTCAATCATATTTCAGCACTCGAGGAAGAAATTGAGAGACTTTATGAAGCAAGGGCAACAAAAGGAAACATTATGACTTATTTACGCTCAGAACAATCGCGTGAATTCAGCGATAATGGAAAAGCCAGAAAAAGGCTCGATCAAGTTGGCAAAGATGCCGTGAGGAACAGAGTATTTCGGGCACGAGGCTATTCAATAGAGCCAAACCTATACGAAATGCTCAGGCATTATCAACAACGTCGATAAGTTCTGATGGTTTTTTTGTCAAAATAGGTTGAGACCTTTTGAACATTGACAAAAGTTGGATTTTCCCTCACAGGTATTAGTAATAAAAATGCCTGTAAAGGGAAGATCTATGAAATTATATTCTTTCTTAAACCGAGAACAAAATGAAGCTTTAAAGCTTTTACAAATTGGTACTTTCCTTGAATATTTCGACCTTATGCTCTATGTCCACATGGCCGTTGTGTTAAATGAGCTCTTTTTTCCCAAAACGAACGCCCATACTGCAGCTTTGTTGGGAGCATTTGCCTTTTGCTCTACTTTTGTTTTTAGACCCATTGGGGCAATTGTATTTGGCTGGATGGGTGATAAAGTGGGGAGAAAATCAACTATCATTTTAACAACACTTATTATGTCCCTTTCCTGCTTAGTTATGGCCAATCTGCCAACATACGCTCAAATTGGCGTTACGGCCGCTTGGATAATGACAATCTGTCGAATGGCCCAAGGCATGTCATCAATGGGAGAATTAATTGGTGCAGAAATTTATATTGCTGAAAGTGTTCCCCGCCCAGCCTGTTACCCCGCCGTTGCCTCAATTGCTGTCGTTGCTAATCTCGGTGTGATGTCCGCTCTTGGGGTTGCCACAATGACAACATCCTTTATGTTTAACTGGCGCATTGCGTTTTGGGTAGGTGCCGCTGTGGCTTTAATTGGGGCACTTGCACGCACGCGACTTCGCGAAACGCCTGACTATTTAAAGTTAAAACGACAGCAAATGCAGGAAGCCGTTTCCCAAATCAACAATGATGATAAGAAAAAGGAAATAAATCAACCACCTGAGACAAAAAATCCTGTTTGGAAAGAAAAGATCAATCCAAAAACTTTAATGTGTTATTTTTTTATGCACTGTGGCTACCCCCTCTCCTTTTATTTAGCCTATCTCTATTTCAATCCTATTTTGAAAGAAAGTTATGGCATAAGCGGCGAAAGCATTATAAAACGCAATTTTTGCTTATCCCTCATATTTTTAGTTCCCTATATTGCTATGGCAATTATCAGCTACCGAGTCCATCCTTTAAAAATTTTGCGAATTAAGGTTGGGTTCAGTGTTCTTTTAATGATATTGCTACCCTTCCTTGTCCTCAACGCAACATCCGCCACTCAGTTGTTTTTAATACAAGCTATGATTCTTGTATTTGCATTTGACACGGTCCCGGCAAGTGTTATTTTGATTTATCATTTACCCATTTATAGCCGTTTCCGCTGTGCAAGCTTTTTATGGGCAACAACCCGAGCCATTATTTATATAATTACCTCTTTCGGTTTGGTATATCTCACACAATCGTTGGGCCCCTATGGGCTGTGGATCGTCACAATTCCCCTATCACTTGCCTTTTTGTATGGAATTCGCCACTTTGTAGATCTAGAGCGTAAAATGGGAATGTACCCCAAAATTGGGGAGGCAAAACGAAGAAAGGGTCATTTTAACTGATTGACAAAATTCGGACTTTCCTTCATGTGTAGACTGCAATCTTTAGAATACAAAAAATAAGGAGTTTGCATGGGTATACTGAATTCTTTGAATCGAGAACAAAAAGAAGCCACTGGACTTCTTCAAATTGGGACATTTCTCGAATATTTTGATGTCATGCTCTATGTTCACATGGCAGTTATCCTTAATGAATTGTTCTTTCCCAAAACAGACCCTCATACAGCTTCCCTCCTTGCAGCTTTTGCATTTTGCTCTACCTTTGTATTTCGACCAATTGGCGCGCTCATTTTTGGCTGGATAGGCGATCACGTAGGAAGAAGATCCACAATCATTCTCACAACATCTCTGATGTCTGTTTCTTGTATTCTTATGGCTTGTCTACCGACATATGCCCAAATTGGTATTACCGCCACGTGGATTATGACTTTATGTAGAATTGCTCAAGGAATGTCATCTATGGGCGAAATTGTGGGCGCTCAAATTTATTTAACGGAAAGTATTCGGCGCCCTACTTCCTACCCCATGGTTGCATATATCAGTGTAGCTTCAGACATGGGGGGCATGGTTGCTCTGGGTATTTCATATCTCGTAACTTCTTTTCTATTCAATTGGCGTCTTGCCTTTTGGATTGGTGCCATTATTGCTTTTGTGGGAGCCGTCGCTCGTACACGTCTAAGAGAAACACCAGACTTTTTAAGTCTTGAAGCGCGCGCAAATGAAAGAAGCTACCACTAAATTGCGCAATATTGATAGACCTATTTCCGCTAAGAAATCTGGGCATAAATCCGCATTCTCTTGGAAAGAAAAAGCATTTTCCCAAACCACACTTTCATATTTTCTAATCTATTGTGGTCGCCCCTTAACGTTTTATCTAGCTTATCTTTACTTTAATCCTCTGCTGAAAGAGGAATTTGGTTATACCCCTCAAGACATTATCAAACATAACTTTTGGTTATCCGTAATTTTGCTATTTTCGGCAATTGTTTGGGCACAATTAAGCGCTTATATTCATCCCCTTAAAATTATTAAAGTCAGAGGCATCCTCACCTTATGCCTTATGCTTAGCCTTCCTATCCTTGTTGGGCTTGTAACCGATCCTATGCACCTATTTTTCATTCAAACCCTTATTCTTATTTTGCAATTAAGTGGTATGCCGGCAGGAGCTGTATTTATTTATCATCTACCCATCTACAGCCGCTTTACCTATGCAAGCTTTCTATATGCTCTTGCCAGAGCAATGATGTATATTATTACGTCTTTTGGGCTGGTTTATTTAAGCGAGTACTTTGGATTTTATGGCTTGTGGCTTATTACGATACCGGTTTCAGTTGCCTTTTTATATGGAGCTTCCCATTTTGAAGGCCTTGAACGAAAAGGCGGTCACTATGCTTAATATAAGGGGAAATAATGCCTGAATAGGAAAATAACTAATGTAAGGCGCTACCCGTTTCTATAGGCTTTAGATTTCACGAAATTTTAATAGATTCCGATTACTCTGAGATAGAGTAGATGGAGCCTCCAGAATAATGACGCCTAATTTCTTACTTTATTTTATTTTTAGCACCCTATTATTTTATATAGACTCATATGCTTCCCGCGCATTTTGCTTGGACAGAGTTAATTCACAAGGAAATAGCCCCCAAAATTTGCCAAAGTGCAAACGCGTCTTTGAAAAGACAATCCCCCCAAAGGTAATACCTAAAAAGGACCCGTTAGACCTAATTAAAGAACTTTTCAAATTAATTAAAGAAGATACCAATAATCATTCCTATGACCAGATGTTGGAGGATGTGAAAGCTGAACATAGTATCAAATATCACAAACCTAACGCGCCGTTTTTCTATAGTAATGATGCCTTTGTGATGAAAGATATAATAGATCTTCTTCTTGAGGACCCTGATGGATTTATTGATGAGACTAAAACAAAAGGAGTTTTAAAAGTTTATCGCAATAATGACTTTCACAACGAAATTGAAGAATTATTTGACCGGGAACCCTATTATCGACGCGATATTCCTCAACCCAAGAAATTTCAAAAAGATTATCTGGGGCTGACAGCAAACGGCCCGACAAATCAGGTTATGGTGACGCTGAAATTAAAAGGTGATGAGCAGAACGCTGATACCCTAGAAAAACGGCTGGCTTATATTGGGAACAATATTGTTTTTGTGGATGCCTTTCCCGTCAAAAACCCCCCTCCTCCTTCAAAAGCTAAAGCATCACGCCCTCTTACAGAGAATAAATCATTAATTAATGAAGTAAAACCTGATAACTCAAACTCGGAAGACCTTAAAACAGGAGAATCAAAGCCTACAGATTCCCAATCGGATAAAACGACCCCTGAAGAATCAAAAGTAACAGACACCAAAGCTGAAAATCTCAAGGAGGATAAGTTACCAGTAGATAGCAAACAAGACAAGCCGATGACTGAAGACTCAAAAACCACAGACGCCAAATCTAAAAACATACAGTCTGAAAAATCTCAAAGTGAGGACTCAAACGCTGAGAAAGGTAAGCCTGAATCTAAAGAGTCTAAATCCGATAAAACCAAACGAACAGAACCTACAAAATAAGTAAAATATGCTCTTTTCAAGCTAAAAAGTTCGCAGCCGTACTTTTTAACCCGTTGGTTTTTCATCCTTCTCAAGTTTATGGATTGGCTTCTGCCCTTGCGGCACAAAAGTCAAAGCTGGCGAATTCATGCAATACCGTTTGCCTGTATGTTCTTTGGGGCCATCATCAAACACATGCCCCAAGTGACCCCCACATCGGGAACAGATTACCTCTGTGCGTGTTTCTACGACTCCATGAAGTCCACTTCTGTCTTCCTTCAAGGTTACGCTTTGAGGGGAAATAGGCGCCCAGAAACTTGGCCAACCTGTTCCGGAGTCAAATTTTGTATCTGAGGCATAAAGCGCATGATCCCCGCCGCAACAGGCGCAGTAATACGTTCCTTTTTCCCAAAAATGATTATATTTGCCGAACCCAGGCGTTTCGGTGCTTTTTTGACGACAAATGGAATAGACTTCTGTGGGTAAAACTGCTTGCCAAAACGTATCGGGCTTATTCATATAATCAATTGTCATCGTCGTTTCCTCGGTTAATAACTCATTCGACCATAGACCATTCCCGAAAATTCCAAAAAACACAATACTTATAATAATTTTTTTTATCATGCTCTTTAACCCTTATTATAGCCCATATCCATTATACTCATAATTATAGCTACTTTTCGTTGGGAACAATCTCTTATATCTCCAAATATACAGGATGCAACCCTTGATAACATAGAAATATTATTTTTAACCTTAGCTTTTTATTAAGAAGTTTTGGGTATTCTTAAATATTGTAAGCAACAATAGTAAGTATTAACAAAATAGTATTAATCAATTTAGAAAGGATAAGATAATGACAACGCAAGTAAGCACATTCATTCCTGTACAAACACAATTTGCAGGTCTAGGAATTAATGGAATGAATCAGAATACAGTTCTAGGTTTTAATAACTTAAATCAAAACCAAATTCTTGGCTTTAATGGTTTGAATCAAAATTCACTGATCGCACTTGGTGGTTTGAATCAGAATTCAGTTCTTGCATTGAATGGCTTTAACCAAGCTCAAAATCCAAATGCAGCAACAGTTTTTGTTGTACCAGCTTATGGAACAAATCAAGCCGAGCTCAACTCAGCTTTCACTCCAAACAATTCACAAGTTGCGTTTGTTCCTCAAAATGCCGCTCTTTCTGGAACATCCATTCTTAACGGAAATACAGCCGTACAAGGCATTCCAACAAATGCAACAGTCTTTGGTGTTGCAGGAACATTGCAAAATGCACAACAAAATTTCAACACACAATCCTTGGCAACTGAATTGTCCGAAAATAACAATGAATATGTTATTTCCTTTGACGTTCCTGGAATTGAAATCCAAGATTTAGATATTTCTTTGGCTGGAAATACAATTTTGATCAATGGTGTTCGTAAAAATACTTATGATTCATCAACATTAGCTTACTCAGAGGTTGCTCGTGGTAATCTTTCCCGTGCAGTTGCTGTACCTTTTGATATCAGCCCAAGCAAAGCGATTAATACATCCTTAGAAAATGGTGTTTTGAAAATCAGAATTGCAAAAGAAAATCAATCTGAGAGAAAATCAACAACACGTAAAGTAAAAATTGGTTAATAAAAAAATTCTCACCCCGACATTATGTTCGGGGTGAGATCTTATTATAGTAAGTATTAGTATTTATAAATTAAGTTGACCCAGCATTGCTTGTAAAGAGCCTGAAAAATTATTGCCGGCTACAACAATGAATCCAGTATTAGTTTGAATATTTGGCGCAACTATTATTTGGGGGGCTATATTAATATTTATACCGCCACGACGCCTACTGCCTACGATACTTTTCATTTCATTTTCCGTTAGTTCTATTATTTCCTGATTTGACATCTCTTATCTCCTTATAAATAAATTGCAATATAAATGATATTTATCATTATTATTTTATATTCCGAATTACACTAACAATAGGTAAAATAGGTCAATAAAGAAATTATTCAATATATGAAATCAATTTTAATATAATATAATTATTTTATATTATTAATTTTATAAAGTTTAAGCCACGGGGGCACGTTGTACATGATTTAATTTAATTAAACGCATTCATATTTGTGAATATATATCATTCTAAATAATCTTTATGGCAGCAAAATATATATATGAAACAATTATTTATATTTTAAATGCAATAAGGCGACTATAAAGCCGCCCTTGCACTATAAATCTCATCTATAATTCTTAAATATAATTAGCCTGAGTTACGTCAATTGCAAGCACACTGTTAATAAGTGTTAAGTTTTGTATAATAATAATAGAGCTATTTGTTTGGATGTTATTATTATAGCTGTTAATATTATGTGTAACACCCAAGCTACCGCCACTTTGTCCCCCGCCACAAGCAGTTGCCCCAGGTGTAGGATTAAAAGTAATATTGTTACCGCCACATATAGAATCTAATTGCATTTCTGTCAGTTGTTTCATCATAGACATTTGAATTCTCCTCTACAGAAATAAAATAGTTTTTTATAATATTATCCAACATTATTAATTTGAGTTATTGAATTAATAATAGCTCCATTATAATTGGCATTACCACTATTTATGATATAAGCTGTATTTGTTTGCGTATTACCGCTATAAGCACTTAAATTAAATCTTCCAAAATATCTGTATCGACCACCAACTACTTCTTCAGTCATGGATTCATTTAATATTTCCATTGGAACCTCCTAGATAATTTTTACTTCTGCTTAAAAAAATAAATTTATATGCCGTCACATATTATTAAATAGGTCATTATTAAATTTGTTCAATATATATAATAAAATAAATAATTATTTTATAAAAATTTTATTATTATCAAAGAGCAAATAATAAATCTCCAGATGCACCAATAGGACACCTGGAGATGAATTTATTTAGTCAAATTACAATGTTAACCAACATTATTTCCTTGTTCAATTACATTTTGAACAGCTCCATTTGTTCCATTTGCGCTTCCAACATTGAAAATAGAAGCAGTATTTTTTTGTTTGTTAAAACTATAGACGCTCAAGTTAAGTGTAACTTTTGTACGTGTAATAGATCCACCTGAAACTTCTTCTAACATTGTATCGTTTAATGTCAACATGAGAACCTCCAATATTTTATAGATTAAACTTAAGTTTGCAAATAAAAACCAGATTTATTTGCCATTACGAATGATAAGATAGTGCAATAAAAAAATTAATCAATATATCTAATAAAATTATTTATAAATTTAAATTGTTTATTGCTTAATTATTAATTTCTCTAACACTATGAACTATATAAAATAAAATAGAGATTCCATAAATTATTAAATAATAATAGAAAATTTCAAATTTATTATATAAAAAGAGGATATTGGCATTTTTTAGAAAAATTCATTATTACGCTTTAACTGTACAAAAGCTATATCGTCTATTTTTAGTGTTAATTATAAATTCTTATAATTTATCAATTATGGTATTTAATTTACGCTAAACAATAAAATCTCCAGATATCCTAGAAGATATCTGGAGATAAGATTAATAAACATAGATAAGTAAAGAATTAAATTACTTACATAGGACCAACATTGTTACCTTGAGATATTCCATTATTTACAAAACCATCACGGCCATTTGCACTACCAGTATTAATGATAGCAGCTGTATTCTTTTGTTTATTGAAGCTAAATAAACTTACATTAATCTTAGTAGTTGTAATATTTCTATTTGTGCCGCCTGAAACTTCTTCTAGCATTGTGTCATTTAATGTCAACATAGTGACCTCCAATATTAAGTGATGAGATGCTCGCAAATAAAAACCAAATTTATTTGCCGTTACGAATGACAAAATAGGATAATAAAAAAATTAGTCAATATGTAACCATAATTTATTTATATTTTTATAATATTTTTTATAAATAATACCGATATTTATCTATATATAATAAATAAATAATATAAACACTATTAAATTTATGCAATTATATTCAAATACTTAAAGGAAAATTAGTATTGTCTGGGTTGGATGGCGATAGGATCGATTTATTATTCTCTTCTGTTTTATCAACAACTTTACCTTGTTCTAAATGAATAATGCGATCAGCGCAGCGTATTGTTGACGAACGATGGGCAACAGTAATCCGCGTAATGGGAAGCTGTTTTAACGTATTTAAGATGACATCTTGGCTAAAATTATCCAACGCACTTGTCGCCTCATCCAATAAAATAAGGGATAATGGCTTTGCCAAACACCTGGCTAATACCAATCTTTGCCGTTGACCCATGGAAAAGGTTCGACCATCTCCCATAATAACCGTACTTAAACCCATTGGCATTTTTGTTACATCATCTTTAATAGCAACTAAACTTAAAAGAGCCATCATCTCTTGCTCGGAAAGATTTGGATTGGAAGCATGCAAGTTATCAAAAATGCTCCCTGGTAAAAGCTGCGTATTTTGAAGCACTGTGGCCACCTGACGTCTTATGGTTTGCATATCAAGTTGCTGCAAGGGAATATCATCAAGAAGAATTGTGCCACTAATACACTCTTCTAGCCCTAAAATCAATTTAACGAGCGTAGACTTCCCCGCCCCCGAAGGGCCAACAATAGCCACCCACTCCCCTGGATTAATCGTAAAACTCACATTATCCAGCACCAGAGGGCCTGTTGAACCATAATTAAAACTTACATTTTGAAAGGTAATTTTTCCTTTCAAGAATGTTTGAATCTTCTTGATTCCATCTTGTTCTCCAGGAATTTTCAAAATGGGCCCTACCCGTTCAACATGCGGAATAAGGTGGAGAAGTTTATCAATAACCCCAATCATCCCAATAATGGCAGCAAAATACTGCCCCATAGCCATTTGAAGGCTAATAAATTTCCCAATGGAAAGTGCGGGGGCAACAGGAGCTAGGGGATTATTGCCAATCATGAGAAAATAGAAAGAAACCGTAATAATAATAGGAACAACAAATTCTAAAATGTGGCTATAAACAAGTAAGTACTGGGCGCCAATAAGATGGTTGGTTTTACTAAACTCCATATTCAACCATCGCTGGAAGATTCGTTTCTGCGAATTTGAGGTTTTTACCTTAATCACACTGCGAATGGCTTCGAAAAGAAAACTCATGAGCTTGGCGTTTGTTTGCGTAATGGATCGGTAATAAATAATCATGCGGCGGGTCAATAAGACACGGATAATCCCAAATATAAGAGTAAGGCCAAGTAAAACGAGTCCCAGCAAAGGCATATACACAGAAATGAATATCAGAATGATAATCGAGAAGAAACCTTGAGATAGCGCATTCATGGATGCAGTTGTTAATTCCTTTTGAATTTGATCAACGGCAACAAGTCGTTCATGAAGGTCTCCAAGCCTGTATATTTTAAAAAATTTTAGCGGAAACGTTAGAACGCGATGCCACAATGCAGATTCCAAATAGGCACTACTTTTGACATGAAAACGCATCATAGAAAAGTTTTGAACAACTTTAAAAGCCATAACACCAATGGTCGCGGATAAAAGTCCAAAAAAAACTTGGTCAATTAAGCTATACTGACGCAACTTAACAACATCATCAAAAATAATGCCCGTTAACAAGGGTTGTAAAAGCATCACAATGCCAACGCAGATTTGAATAATAATAAAACGCTTAAGATCTTTGTGGGTTTCTCGATAGGCCATTTTCAACATTTGAGCTATGGTTTTTGATTTTTGTGGCCATTTTTTATAAAGTACAAAGCCTAATGTTTGGTAATTTTTAAGGAGTGCCTCGTCTAAAAGCTTATTGGTGCCCGTTGCCGGATCGTAAACGTAAGGTTTTTCATCCTTATAATAGATTAACCCAGGATTCGAAGTCTCTTCCATAAAGGCAATTGCAGGATTTGTTTCTGTTGTTAACATCATATTATGAATATTAATTTCTCGAGGCATAAAGCCACAGCTTCCTGCCATTTTTTCAACAACTTCTTCAACCGTGCGCGCAAGTGGATGCAAACTTGGCTTTTCATTCGTGTTATTCATAAAGGCCAGGGCTTCAAAACAGGCTAATAGAGCTTGATCATGATTAAAATTGTTTAGGTTCGGAAACATCGCCTTTTGCAATGTAGGAGCCGCCTTAAATAAAGGATTCTCAAAAGGGAAGTTATCTTGCTTTGTCATAACATAACCTCCATATATGTCTGATAATATTTCATTGCTTAAGCTGTCTCCAATTTCATGAGGGTTTTATAAATTCCCTCATTTTCCGCAAGAATATTATGCGATCCACTTTGAACAATTTTTCCTTCATGAATAACGTGAATCATATCTGATTGTTGGATGGTCGATAAGCGATGCGCGATAATAATGGTTGTTATACTAAGTTGGCTTAAAGATTTAAATATATGCAACTCATTGGGAACATCTAAGGAGCTTGTCGCCTCATCAAGGATAAGAACATCCGCCTTTCGAATAAGGGCACGTGCAATTTCTAACCGTTGGCGTTGCCCCCCGCTCAAATTAACCCCATTTTCTCCAACAGGACTGTTGAGAAGACCTCGAGGCAACAATTCATTATATAATCCCACCAATTGCAAGGCATCGATAAGCACTTCATCATCAACGTCTTTATCCCATGAGGTAAGATTGTCTCGCACCGTGCCGTCAAATAAGTAAATATCCTGATCTACAAGGGAAATGCGTTTGGTTCGCAACTCTTCTTTAATTTCATGTATGGAAACGTTATCCCATAAAATTTCACCCTTTGTTAACGGGTACAAACCACAAATAACTTTAGAAATAGTTGATTTTCCGGAACCACTCACCCCTACAAAAGCCACAGTTTTCCCATACGGAATTGTCAAATTCAAATTTTCAAAAATGGGGGGATCCAAAGGAGCATAACCAAAAGTTATATCTTTTAAGATTATATTATCTTTGAGCGCAGGTAATTCTTTCTCTTTGGCTTTACGCTTTGAAGCAAGAGTATCTTTTTCTTCCAGGGAATCATGAAGTAAAATATCGTTAAATCTATTAATTGAAGCTTTGATTTTTTCAATTTTGCTGGAAAAGTCTAAAAAGGTCATTAAAGGCCCATCTAAATATGCTGAAAGAGTCATAAAAGCCATAAGCGTACCAATAGTTAATTGTTCTCCCATAACCAAATAGGTACCCTTAAACATCAATCCTACTGTCATGAGGCCAGCTAATGTCATCAGCATGATACTGGTGCGCTGATCAATTAGTGATACGCGCTGTTGTTTATTCAAAAGAACATCGTGATTAGCTGCCCAATTTTTAAAAAAGATATTCTCGAGATTGTTTGCTTTTAAGGTATCAACCATGTCCAAACCATTCATGGCAATACCAGAGACCTTACCGAATTGTTGCTGAAAATGGATGTTTGATTCCCTTATGCTTTCCCGAGAGAAGTAAAATACAAGAATGCGCAAAGCTATAAAAACAAGCATAACAAGAAACAGAGGCAAAGATAGCTGCATTAAGACAATAGTGAAAATAATCATACCAAAAATATTGGATAGAGCACCCATAATTTCAAGGGATAAAAGGTCAGAAAGCTCTTCTGCTGAAGAAAGACGATATAAAATGTCGCCACTGAAACGTTGATCAAAAAAACGAAGGGGCAAATGAAATAATTTATGAATAATAAGACTTTCTAAAGTTAACTTAAAATGAAGACTTAAGCGGACAAGCAAGCGTTGTTGGAAGGAGAGAAGTGTTGATTGTAAGATCACACATCCTGCTAAAATAAGCGTTAGGGGAATCAACCAATATGACATATTTTTAACCATAATATAGTCAATAAAAACTTTACTGGAAAACGCAATCAGGAGGGTGGGAAGTATCTGTAAAATGCTTAGGAAAAATGCAGCTAAAATACCGCTTACACCTCTTTTCAAAGATAGAGATAAAAAATTTCCAAGCGCACTTTCCTGTTGTTTTTTTCTAAATTGTTTCGTGGGTGTTAAAATTAATATGACGCCCGTGAAATTTTGGTTAAATTCTTTGAAATCAACGCGTCTCCGGCCTGTTGCAGGATCATTAATATAAAAATATTTGCCAATACGACCCTCGTAAACGACAAAATGGTCAAAATTCCAATGGATTATAGCTGGCAAATCGCATTTATCTAAGTCCCCTAAATTTTTTAGGCTGTATCCCGCAGCTTTCATATTATATTGACGCGCCGCCATTATTATATGGCTTGCCTTGCTTCCATCGCGCGAAACACCACATGCACAACGAGCTTCCTCTGCGGTTAGTTCGTGCCCATAATGGGCCAGCACAATCGAAAAACAAATAGATCCACATTCTGTAGCCTCCATTTGCAAGAAAGTTGGTGTTTTATGAACACTTTTTCGACGTGAAAAAGGGTTACCAAATAAGGGAGAATCTTGCATAGATTTAAAAATATCATAAGCTTTTCCGAACACAGATGATTTGTTCGCAATTCTCTGGTGGAGCCATCGCTTAACAGCTTTTTTTTGACGGTGCCAGTCGTCTCGAATCCTCAGCAAATGTTGATACAATTGAGGTGTCCACGTCATCAAGAAAGATATGACGGCTAATTGAGCAGCTTTTTTCCATTTTTTAAAATTTTTAGAATTTCTTCGCACAAACACCATCATTGCGGAAATTTTAGATTTTAACACCTTCGCCACCTTATTTATCGTCTTAAGGATGGAGCGTATAAAAGGCTTTGCTTTTTTATCTGCGCGCTTTGCTAAACTACTTAAAGTATGAAAAAAGAATACAGTATTAGCTTTTATCCACTGTGCTAGCGGAATTTTTTTGTTAGAAAATGATGACTTTTTTTGCGAAGGTTGTCGCTTTGTCATGGCGCAATCTCAACCAATTTTTTTAGTTCTGGAATAATAATGGCAAATGGTGACCGACTCTCAATAATGACACGTCCATATATCCAAGTTCCTGGAGATAGTTTAAAGGTCTCTACAGGCGATTTTTCTTTATTCTTTATGTTTTTTATAATACGAATACGGGCACTAAGTGGTGGACTGGTCTCTGTAAATTTCTTAACAAGTTCCTCGTTTTGAAGTGTTGACATGAGGCTTCGAGCTGTTTCGGGGTAGGAAGAAATTTCCATCACTTCACCTTGTACATAACCCACATGTTCCTTCTCCAAGTGGGTGGGTATCATATAAACTTTCATACCAACTTTAACTTCTTTTCCTTCAAGCGGGTTCAGATAGATCAATCCCTCAAGCTGACTTTCATCACCTTGACTAACTGTAATTAAAGGTTCGTTTGCAGGCACATTATCTTTTATTTTATGGTGGACACTGATGACCTTACCTTTTAACGGGCTTTTAATTACGCGTGATGTCTCCTGGCGTGTTTTTAAGTCATCAAGACCCCGAATTTCGTCTCCAAGTTTGAGAGCGATTTCTCGTTCACGCTGTGACCAATTCTCTTGATCTACCATCAATTCTTTCTTAAGTTGGACAAGCTTTTCTTGAGCATGCAAGTCTTCTTGCTTTATGTTGTTAATTTGGCTTTCAACATCAAGAACATTTTGTTGTCTTGCATATCCTTTTTCTAAAAGTCCTTTTTGTTTTACGAGATTATCTTCAAGGTTTTTTAAATATTCGACTTTTGTTTTTAAACTGTCCTCAATGATTTTCTTTTGGTGTTCGTAGTTTTCTTTCTTTTCTTTAATGCTTTTTACGGCTGCAACCGATAGTTCATCACGCTTTTTTGTGAGATCTGCAATATATTCCGTACGTACAGCAATAGATTTCGTAATTTCAGGATTATCTAAAATGGCAACGACTTGATCCTTTTCAACAATTTGATCCGTCTTGACCATCAGCTCTTTAATAGTGTTGTAGCCTTCTGGAGAGGTAATCGTTTTAAATATACCACCCTTCGGAATGAGGATCCCATGCCCTTGCAATGTAATTGGAATACTTCCCCAAAACAACCAACCGACGCCCATCACCATCGCAATGATAAAAACAGTTATTAAAATCCAAGTTCCAGAGCCAACCACAGAGATAATTTTATTAACGTCGCTGGGCGTGGAAATATAAGCCAAAGCTTCGTCGCGGAATATGGTTTGTGTATCGTTTTGTTGCTTACCATCTGTAGTATCTTGGTTAGAATCTGACATAACGGCTCATCTCTATTTGCCTTATTATTCCCCTACTTAAATTGTACGAATTATTTGCTAAAGATTCGTTAAGTTAGCAATCAGAAATGTGATTTATTGGGCCTTTGTGTCAGGCGAATAGAGCGATTTATGATTATGAAAAATGCGTCGCAAAAGACGTCGCATGAAATTATCATATTTCAATTCACTCACATTGCTATATCTTCCTGTATAAAGATGCTGAATCAAAGTATGCCGCAGCGTACCCGTTAAATTATTAAATTGGACTTGGAGAATACCACTTTTTTCACGGACAACGGCTGCAGGGATCTTGCCGTAAGATGGCAGCAAAATCTCAACTTCCTGATGCTCCCGCAATTTGTCGTGCGACGTTATTTCTTGGCGAATCCTTGCCCCCCCAAGTGAGATATCATAAATATGAATAGGAAATTTCTTGCCATCCACGAACATTTCCCCAGCTTCATCGATTTTGAAACGTTCATCCGTTCTTGGCCGAGGATGCTCTACGCTTAATAAGGTCATAATAACAAGCATGAGGACATTCATGGTTGCCCAAATAGAAGCTATAGGAAAAAATCCACCTTCTGAGATTGGGCTTGTTTCAGGAACAAGATTTATTAATATTCCAAATGACGTTAAGAAAAGTAAGGTTAAACATACCCAAAATGAAAAATGATGAATATGTCGTTTCTTTTCTGGACGACCCATACTTCCCTTAGGTGTAACACCAAACTCTTTCTTAAAGGGAGCCATGAGACTATCCATAACTGTGGGGATAACTTGAACAGCTTCCAGTGATGCAACCGAACTGCTTAATAAAGGAATATAGTGGCGTGGGGCAAGCCAAAGCGTGACAAAAAGATTTATGATGTAAGCCGGAAAGTGGTAATAAATTAGCTCAGAATAATGCGTAATTACCAAAGCCGGGAACCCTGTCAATAAAAACACAATAGGAACAATAAAGCTAAATATTCTGGTAAAGGGGCTCACCAACCAGTGCCAAGGGAAAAACAGCACCCGGTGTATAAACCTAAGTCTCGGTCCCAAAGGGCCATCATTCATAAACATTGTTTGAATGGTGCCTCGACACCAGCGTCTACGTTGAGTAAGAAGACTTGGTAATGATTCGGGAGCGAGACCATGGCTTAGCTTTTGATTGAGGTAGCGTGTAATGTACCCATGGCGCAATAAAGCCAGCGTTGTTGTCAAATCTTCCGTAATAGATTTCGTGGGAACACCCCCCGTCACTTGCATGGCGGTACGTCGAGTGAGACTACAAGATCCACACCAAAAAGCGGCATTCCACCCGTCACGTGCAGGCATCATGACATCAAAAAATAATCGTTGATCATCGGGCGCGGAATCATAAATATGCAAGTTTGTCTGGACATAGTCTTTATTGAAAAAATGTTGTGGTGTTTGAACAATGGCAACCGTCGGATCAACGAAAAATCCAACAACGCGATACAAAAAATTACGGAAAGGAACAAAGTCAGCGTCGAATACAGCAATAAAGTCACCCTTCGTGACTTCAAAGGCGTGATTTAAATTTCCCGCTTTAGCATGAATCCATTCTTGACGACGAATATATCCTGCCCCCACTTCTTCACAAAATTCCTTTACCCAATCTCGCTTTCCATCATCAAGGACCCATACCTTGAGTTTCTCTTTCGGCCAATCAAGATGTAAGCAACCCAAAATGGAGCGCTCAATAACCTGAATTTCTTCATTATATGTTGGCACAAATACGTCAATAGTGGGCAAATCATTGGCAGGCAAATCCCGTAAAGCTTTTTCATATTTATCCGCCTGACCCAGGCGATCTGAGTGACGGAGCATGGTGATATAAAATATTAAACTTTCAACGGAAACTAAAATTTCGATAAAGAAGCAAAACCAAATCCATATTCCAAGTCCAGTGGGCATAGGGATAGGTAAAGTAGTATCACACAAGCGCCATAGCATATAACGTGCCCAAAAAATGGTCAATATGCCTATTACGGCAAGGCGAACCCACCGATTATCTCTGTTAAGATGAGGTAAAAGCAATAAACAAAATGCAAATACCCCTACAGAAAGCGCATAAATGTCGAAACTCATGAATTTTCCTTCCTATCTTAATTTAAAATAGAAATAAAAAATAAATCGTTAACTTCAATCAAAAAATATACATAATTTGTTAAATCTTATTGGAGTATATTTTAGAGGTAGATACTCTTAATATAGAATAAACCAAATTACGAGGTGAAGGTTATGGCAGGCCCGAAAGAATTTCTTACCCAATTAGTGTCATCTAATACCCAATATGTAGACTTTCGATTCACGGATTTATCAGGGGCTTGGCATCATATGTCCATGCCAATCTCTGCTGTTACTGAAAATCTTATACAAGAAGGTATTTTCTTTGATGGCTCATCAATTCCGGGTTGGAAGGCCATTCATGAGTCTGATATGATTTTGATTCCCGATCTAACGCGGACCATGATAGATCAATTTTCATCTCAACCAACAACGATTGTTTTTTGTGACGTTTATGATCCCGTAACCCGTTTACCTTATGATCGTGACCCTCGCTCCCTGGCAAAAAGAGCTCAAGCGTATCTTTTAGAATCAGGCATTGCAGATAATGCCTGTTTTGGTGCAGAACCAGAATTTTTCATATTTGATAATGTATCGTTCGATTCTGGCACAGCAACTTCATTTTATGAACTCGCCTCAGACGAGTTTCCCCAAGCAAATGGACAGTCTGTAGACACTTCTAACCATGGACATAGACCATTAACTAAAGGTGGATATATTCACGTTGGTCCCAAGGATTCACTGTGCGATTTGCGAGCAGAAATGGTCACGACCATGGCAGAATTTGGTTTAATTATGGAAAAACACCATCATGAAGTCGCTCCCGCTCAACACGAAATTGGCGTAAAATATGCAAATCTATTGGATGCGGCGGATGGCCTTCAAATTTATAAGTATGTAGTCCGCAATGTTGCCCATTCTTACGGAAAAACAGCGACTTTTATGCCCAAACCCGTGTATGGGGATAATGGCTCTGGAATGCACGTTCACCAATCTCTTTGGTTAGGAAACAATGCGCTGTTTGCTGGAAAAGAATATGGTGGATTATCCGAGACAGCTCTTTTCTATATTGGGGGTATTTTGAAGCATGCCAAAGCCTTAAATGCATTTACAAATCCCACAACAAATAGTTACAAACGTCTAATTCCAGGTTTTGAAGCCCCCGTGATGCTTGCCTATTCTGCAGGAAACCGATCAGCCGCTTGTCGTATTCCTCTTACTTATGGTGATAATTCAAAAAGGGTAGAAGTTCGTTTTCCCGATCCAACAGCGAATAGTTATTTAGCCTATTCGGCCATGATGATGGCAGGACTAGATGGAATCAAAAATCGCATTCATCCTGGTGAGGCTGCAGATCATGATCTTTACGAAGAAAAAGAGATAGCCAAAACCTTACCTACTGTATGTTCCTCCCTTAGAGAAGCTCTGATGAGTTTAGAGAAAGATTCAGCTTTTCTAACAGCAGGAGGCGTTTTTTCTCTCGATTTCATAAAAAGCTATTGCAATTTAAAGTGGGCAGAAGTCTTTGCACTTGACCATGCACCTCACCCAATAGAATTTAGGCTCTATTATAGTTCTTAAAGCTATGTAAAGGTAGATTTGCTTATATTTTTTGATGGATTTGTAAGGAAATATTTTGATTTCTTTTGCAAAATCATTAAGCCAAAAGTAAACCAAAAAACGCGCTGATACATTATATCATGTGCCATGCTCATCAGTAGAAAAATGGTTAATGATCCTATTAAAAAAGTCTCATTATGTGGCAAGGGAATTTTATTTTTCTTAGCTAAAATTACACTTTTATATAATTTTTTTAAACATAGATATGAAAACCATAAAATTACAGCTATTCCCAAAAGACCACACTCAGCCCATATCCAGACCCAAACATTATGAATCACGAGAAAGCGATTATTACTCACCGCCTCATCATGCACAAAAGCACCTAAACCCGCCCCAAATATAGGGTGATGCCACCCCATCTTTAATCCCTTAAAAATTGTATATATTCGCTCTTGTATTGAAGAATCCATAGAAATATTTATTGAAGGAGGTGATAAATATAATAAATGAAACCCAGACAAAGATAGATTTGATGCAAACCTTAGACCTAATAAAAGAATTAAACCCAAGAAGCTTGATAAGGTATATCGAATAAGCTGGCGAAAGTTAATGGCACGAATTAAACTATAGACTAAGATTAAAAATACACATGTTATTATGGCTGATCGAGAGGCAGTCATAATTATTCCAGCAAGAATAAGTCCTAAATGCAGAGAGTGCCGATTTGGCATAATGCTTTTATTCCCATCATCCCGCCCCCGGATAAAGTGAAATAAAGAAATGGTCAGCAATTGAAATGCAAAAGCATTTCTGTTCAGAGCATACCCGTCAAGATTATGATCCAAAACAAGATTTTTAAAAATAGGCACTACTTTTAAAAGATATAGCCCATGTTTGACCAATAAGATTGTCGTTATGGAAAGTATAAGTATATCAATGAGGCGTTTATTAAATTGGTCATTAATATAAAATCGACATAAAACACCAATAGAAAAATATCCAACTAGGCAAAACCATCCAAAATAGCGAGACAAAAGGGCCCAGTGTGTTAAGCCAAAATTCATTATACCAATTAGGAGTGATAATGTCAGAATACCAGTAATAATTATTAAAAATTTTTGTACGTTAGGTAGAGAAAAATCTAGTGTTTTATTGGACCACATAATTTCTGAAACAAATATAAAAAGAGCCGCGTAGGCGAAAATATCGGCAAGATTTACAGTTATTGAATAAATTTCATAGTGAATTCGAAATTGAAACAATATCAAAAAAGCAACAAGATACCCCATTAAACCAATAACAGTTTTTACCCGTAAGGATGATATAAAAGAATTTAATACATTTTTTTGATCCCTTTTTAAGGGATGGATAAGTATTTGTGAGAACAAATTTTTTCCTAATTTTGCTTCTCGGTCATCTCTGGATTTTCCAAAAGCATTTTTGACTTTTGTATAATACTTGGAATATATAAGGATCTTTATTCCATATAATAATAAGATAGCCAAAACTGAAGAAATACCAACCAACAGTGAAACTAGAAGTGCCGTATCATGTTTTACGCCTAACTCACCAAAAACCTTTATTGACGCAAGCTCTCTTATTCCCCATCCATTAACACTAATCGGCAAACTGGCGAGAAAACTCGTTACGATACCTCCTCCCACATAAGATGCCGTTGGAAATAATTTATTGAATATGGCAATACCAACGATAAATGAAGAACCAACAACAAGCCAACCGATACTTGTTATCAATGTCATTATCCCAAAATATTTCAAAGACCTTTTTATAAAAAATGATTTAGCTAATTTTGCTTCATGTTTATTAAAGCCTTGTAGGATAAAGATAAGCACTACCCCTACAAAAACCACTAAAGCTTCGATAAGTCGAGAATATTGACTTATGTAATATGATAGGGATGGTTTAAATAAAAGAACACAGCTAATGAGGGACAATACTACGCCAATAATGCTGACAAAAAGTCGTTCATAAACAACCGCAAATGCAATGAGTGTATTAGGAATATTCTTTGTAGAGAGTCGAGACTTTTGACCCATCATCGACCCTACAAACGGGATAAAAAATAGGTTTGAAAGTTGTCCAGAAAGACTCGCGTCACAAGCTTCGCTAAATTTTAATTTATAGCCAAATTGACGATAAAGAAAATAAAGTCGCAAAGAAACAATATAAAAATTTAACAAAAAGAGCGCAAGAATTGCATTAAAAACGAAAAGTATTTCCCCTATGGAAAATGACGAAAATTGTTTCCACTGCAGGTCCAGTAAATAATATACAGATATTGAGCAAATAATTAGACCAATTAATTGGAGCAGCTTAATCATTCTTTATCAAAATCCCTAATATTCAAAGAATTTACACTACTCAAATAATTTATATTCACTTAAAAATTAGCCATTCTTTTTCTCTAAATTTTTAATTTAAAGAAACAGACCTAACAAAAATTTAAAGGCATAAATATGATTCTATTACCATTATTGAATCTATGAAATTATGTGAGGAAGTGTCAATCTGCTAAAATATGAGCGCCAGCGAATTAAAACTAAGCTTTGTAATAACATTAGACCTTGAAATCTGAAAAAAGCACTTTATCGATCATAATTGTAAGGTGCTTGGATATTAATGATAACGACCTATTTTACGCTGCTGATCACGATATTCTTCAAAAGGCAAGATACGTGCCACATCAATATCATATAAATTTGGGGCAAACGCGTAATAGTAAGATCGCCCCTTCCCTTGTATTGTTTTGGCAGGATGTGCATAAATATCCCAATGACTTTTGTCTGGTTCCCCACCATCAACGGATGCGTGATAGCACATCATTTTCTTTCGATCTTTAAGTTCTTTTAAAAGCGGTGTGTTAATACCCTTTGCTTGACCTGTACGCGCCCAATTATCAAGTTGATCGCCAATATTTACAACCAATCCATGATCTTGTGCTTGTTCATCCAAAAACAAATAACTGCCCGTCGTTTCACACAAATACGCTTCTGTGAAACCGTAATTTTCTATAATTGTTTTGAAGAATTTTTGAAAGTTAGGATCGTTTAAAGCGTATTCATTGACATGCCCTGGGCGAACTTTTTCAAAAAAAATTTTTGATAATTTATTAAAGTACTGCCATTGAGACTCCTGCAATTTTTGGTAGAATGTCTCAAGCCAATTAAAGTCAGTATCTACCAAATAGTCGTCAATATCACCTTTTTCTAAGGCTTGCTGTGCTAGCTCTTGATTGTCATCATTTATTAAGAGAATTTTCTGGACATGAGGGTTATCAATCTTTCCAAAAAATTCCAACCCGGTCATTTCATTGATGTTCTTCAAGGGAATCTGAGATGGAATTTGACGAATAACGACGGTAGAAATTTCATCAAATCTTTGAGGACGGTATATCTCATTATGCGTGTCAACAATATGAGTTTTCACCCTAGATTTGCTTTTTACCCGATTTTCTTTTAGTTCGCGATATCGATTATAGAAAGGCTCATGTTGATATATTTCATTAATATAATGTAGAGCTTTGTCTGAATTTTCAAAGAAGTCTAAAGTCATATGAGATCTTGATAATTGTTGATTCAGACTATCGAGTAGTTCTTTTGAATCATTCAAAATTATAATACGCGTAGGGTGAAAACAACATGGAATCATTATACACTCCTGATAAGTTAAGATATATTTCTAACCAAAACCCCAGTCCACTTTCCGACCAGCAACACATTAAAAATAGCATGGTAGGTATTAATTACATGCATAGCAGAGCTAATGCTATGTGACATAACGTCAGACTTTTCAATTTGCCTCTAAATAGCCAATTTTGTCACAATAGGCTTGAAAAGTCTTGCATCCCACATAGGGTAAGCTTATGAATAAGTCATGAAAAAAATTCAATACATTACCGAATCTTCTTGGTTTTGGATTATTCCCATCCTTACCATTTGGTTTGGCTTGCTTATCGGAAATCGCCCTTTTGCAACGCCTGATGAAGGTCGATATGTTGAAATTCCTCGTGAAATGGTTTCAACTGGTGACTATGTTACACCGAGATTAAATGGCGTAAAATACTTTGAAAAACCTGCCCTATTTTATTGGATCCAGGCGGCAAATATTAAATTATTTGGCCTTCACGAATGGGCTATGCGTATTAGCTGTCTGTTATTTGGATTAATTGGATGTGTTGCAACCTATTGGTTCGGCCGTAAAATTTACACGCCCAAAATAGGAATGGCAGCGTGTTTTATTCTTGCAACCAGCCCCCTCTATTACGCATTAAGTCGACTCATTATATTGGACATGGCCGTCACAACGCTCATCACCTTAAGTTTATTTTCATTTCTTTTGACTGTGCAAACGCCTGCAAGTGCAAGACGAAGATTATGGGCATGGGCATTTTATGGATTTTCTGCTCTCGCTGTCCTCACTAAGGGCCTCATGGCTTTGGCTATTTCTGGTCCCGTCATTCTTATTTGGGCTACACTAACAAGGCGATGGAAAGATTTATGGCCGGCCTATATGCCGTCAGGTATCCTTCTTTTTTTAGCTATAGCCGCGCCTTGGCATATTTTAGCAAGCCTAAAAAACCCCGAATTTGCTTACAAATACTTTGTAATTGAGCATTTCTATCGCTACACAACATCTATGCACCTTCGCACGCAGCCCTTTTATTTCTTCGTACCCGTTATATTGCTCGGACTATTCCCTTGGGCAATATTTCTTCTAAATGCCATAAAGGATAGTGTAAAAATGCAACCATCACAGGAAAAGCGGGATACGACTATTTTTCTTCTCATTTGGGCTGGCTGGACATTTGCCTTCTTTTCCATATCAAATTCTAAACTTGTGCCTTATGTTTTACCCTGTTTTACGCCGCTGGCGCTTATATTGGGTATCTACTGGACAAAATTAATTCAACCGGAATCTCATAGGTTAGCACGCTTTAACCTTAAAGTATTTTCCTTCGTCTTAGAGATAATGAGTCTTATTGGTTTGATAACTCTTTGGCTACTACCGCAGTTAATTGATCACAGGCCCTACCTCTGGATAGATTTTACAACTTTTGCTATCGTCCTAATGATTACAGGTCTCATAACACAATTTTGTCTTTATAAAAACCAGATCAAAGTAGCGTTAAACATGGTACGATTCGTGGCTATTCTCTTTATTGCCGTTGTTATTCATCTGACACCAGAACTCCAACGTCCTTCCATAAAACCGTTAGCTCAAATTATTCAAACCCTAAAGAAGCCAGGTGATGTAATTGGATGCTATAAAAATTACTATCAAGATTTACCTGTCTACACTAACCAAACCGTTATGGTTATTGACACAAAAGGAGAATTGGAATTTGGCTGTGAAGTAGAAGACTGCTCTAAATGGATGGTCAATGAAGATCAGTTTTTAAAACTTTGGAATAGTGATATACGTTTTCTCATTGTTTCACAGATTAAAGAAATTTCTCAACTGACCAAACGACAACCAAACTTCCATTATAAAAGCTTAGGCGTAAGCCAGAATAACATGTTAATTTCAAATAAATAAGGAAACGAAATCCATGAGTGTTAAGCCTATACAAACTGATACCCAAAATACTCCTTCCAAAAAGGAATTTTCCGAGTTCCTTCCTTTTTCACGACCCACAATCAGCGAAGAAGCCATTGCAGACGTCGTTGCAACACTTCGATCAGGTTGGATTACGACCGGACCAAAAGTTGCACAATTTGAAGAAGATTTGCGCACCTATTGTCAAGCACCACACGCCCTTACCGTCACTTCAGCAACAATAGGTCTAGACTTAGCCCTACAAGCTCTGGCATTTGAAAAAGGGGATGAAATTATTACAACCCCAATGACCTTTGCTGCTACTTTAAACGTTATCCATCTTAATGGTCTTAAGCCAGTCTTAGTTGATGTGGAGCCCGGCACGTACAACATAGATGTAAAGCAGATTGCCTCTAAAATTACATCACGCACCAAAGCCATTATGCCTGTGCATTTTGCGGGATTGCCCGTAGATTTAGATCCTATCTACGAATTAGCGAACAAACATAATCTCAGAGTTATTGAAGATGCTGCTCATGCAATCGGAACCGAATATAAAGGCCGCCGCATTGGAAGCTTTGGTGATATTCAAGTCTTCAGTTTCCATCCCAACAAAAATATGACCACGGGTGAAGGAGGATGCATCACCACTCGCGATGATGCTTTTGCGAAAAAAATTGCCCTTTTGCGTTTTCATGGAATGGACCGGGAAGCCTGGAATCGGTTTGGTAAATCAGGTTCACAAGACTATGAAATTGTTTGCCCAGGCCACAAAGCAAATATGATGGACTTACAAGCCGCAATTGGCATCCATCAGTTAAAAAGCCTCAATTCATTCATTGAGCAGAGAACAACCTTAGTTCAACGCTATCAAGAAAGTTTGAAAAATTGTGGGGGGTTAACACTCCCTGCAACTCCGTCATACTCACACCGTCATGCATGGCATCTCTTTGCTCCTCTCACAAATCACAAAAGTCGAGATGAAGTTATGCAAACTTTAAAAAATAGAAATATTGGTACAGGACTTCACTACCGAGCCGCTCACCTTTATCCTTTTTACCGGAAAACTTATGGGTGGAAAGAAGGAGATTTTCCTCATGCAGAATCTATAGGAAATCGAATATTTAGTTTACCGCTATATCCTCAACTCTCCCATGAAAATCAAGATCTCGTTATCGAGATTTTGCATGAAATTTTGAAATAGACGGAACTTTATCTTTGTGCTGTTTACCATCACTTTTGTTCTTCTCGGATAGAGGAATGGAATTTTTAATAACACTGATATTTTCTACACTAACCGGCTTTTGAAGAACAACATTTGCTGAAGATCTGTGGATTGCCCTTCCAAAAGCTTTCGGCAACCACCCTTGAATAATTTTAGGACCTGTTCGTTGATCCCTACCTGAGTTAACAAGTTGGGGTGACTGGAGCGAATTTTTTTGAAAGACTCTGTAAGGGGCAAATCTTACCACCATTGGAACACGACGACCGCTAGGTGTAGCAACATTATTTACAATTTCACCTTTATGGCGTTCAAGATCAGCAAGAATCATTTCCGCAGTCAATTTTTTAATATCTAGAGGTTCGCGGTAAGTCATCTTACCATTTTGAACTTTAGCCCAAGTCTTTAAAACTTTGGCTTTGTAGGGCAAGTGAAATTTTGCCGTCGCAGAGTGATAATGTGCAACAGCATTGCCCCAAGATCCCTTATTTTTTTGTTTGGCTTTCAGAAATTTTGCAGCGTAGGCAATATTTGTTTCTGGATCAAAAGCGGCATCAAGAGTTGAAAACGCTTCTGGGTGCTGTTTTAAATTCACTTGCATGCACCCCACGTCGATGCTGGTAATACCGATTTGGCGCAGTTTGCGAACCATACTTATTGCCTGTCCCTTCGTTGCAAAAACATATGGCTTTCCATTGGCATTAATAGTCCACGGCCAAGCTACAATAGAACCTTGTACTTTGCGCCCCGATTCTACTAGAGAAATAGCCGTTAACAACTTATGGGGTATGCCATGTGCCGCCTCGTATCTACGTATTAAGGGATCGCATACATTTCCAGTGTGACCTATTCCTTTACTCATGCTGGCAACACCCAGAACACAAGCTAGCAAGAAAGTCTTGAGCATTACGACTCCTCTTCTCATTTGAATACAATTTTTCATAATTTAATCATTATGCCGAAAAGATTAATTTTTTATGAATATAAAAATTGTCGCACATTAAAAGTGGCTAAATAGAAGGAGAAAGGAAGTTAGGAGCCAAGAACAAGGTAACTTATACCGGGCGCCTAACGATTATATCTTTAATAAGTTACTTTTTTGCACGAACCTGTCGCACAATCACTTCCGCATCCACACGTTGCCCCTAACGAATTATTTCGAGGCTGGTTACAGTTCGTATACATTCCACAACATCCACTGAGGAGGGTTATGAAGCAAATTCCTGCTAATATTTTGGTCATTTTTATCTCCATTGTTCATCTTCACTTTGATTGTACCCTATGAAAAGTAAAGGAATGATTGACAAGGCAATTTGTGGGGTTGGCGAAGCAATTGGGACCGTACATAATAAAATAGGAGAGAGACAACAACACATAGGTGGATTCGTGAGCGTCCTTGATTTTGACTTAACCGAAACTTGCAAAAGTGTCCGCGATATGGTTCAGGCTTTTGCCCCCTCGGCCATTGCTCCTCGTGCCACTCAAATAGACGAAAGCAATGTATTCCCGCGTGATTTATGGCCAAAATTTGGGGAATTAGGACTTTTGGGCATTACAGTAGGGCAAGAGTATGGTGGCTCTAATATGGGTTACCTAGAGCATGTCATTGTCTTAGAAGAAATTTCTAGAGCTTCAGCATCCGTTGGACTCAGTTATGGTGCGCATTCCAACTTATGTGTTAATCAAATTAATCTGAACGGCACAGAAAATCAAAAACAAAAATACCTTCCTCACCTCATTTCGGGGGAACACGTTGGTGCTCTTGCCATGAGTGAGGCAGGTGCAGGATCTGACGTTGTTTCCATGAAATTGCAAGCGGATGCCAGTGGTGACCATTATATTCTTAACGGCACAAAGATGTGGATTACCAATGGACCTGATGCAGATACTCTCGTTGTTTACGCTAAAACAAATCCATCAGCCCATGCCAAGGGAATAACTGCTTTTCTCATTGAAAAGGGAATGGAGGGATTTTCCACAGCCCAAAAACTTGATAAGTTAGGTATGCGGGGATCAAATACTTGTGAACTGGTTTTTACAAATTGTAAAGTCCCCAAAGAAAATATTTTAGGAAAAGTCAACGAAGGCGTTCGCGTCCTCATGAGTGGATTGGACTTTGAACGTGTGGTTTTGTCTGGAGGCTCCCTTGGCATCATGCAAGCCTGTCTCGATATTGCTATTCCCTATGTTCAAGAGCGAGAGCAATTTGGCAAAAAGATTGGTGAATTTCAACTGATTCAAGCAAAATTAGCGGACATGTACACACAAATGAATGCTGCCCGAGCTTATGTATATACAGTTGCCAAAGCCTGCGATAAGGGAAGCGTAAACCGTAAAGATGCAGCTGGTGCCATTCTTTTTGCGGCAGAAGCCGCTACAAAGTTAAGTTTAGATACTATCCAGATTTTGGGGGGAAATGGTTATATTAACGAATATCCCGCTGGACGCCTCCTTCGGGATGCAAAGCTTTATGAAATAGGTGCAGGAACGTCAGAGATTCGCCGAATGCTTATCGGACGAGAGTTATTTAAAGGAAATTAAGCTTGAATTTTAAGAAGAGAGTCGGCTATAAGTAGGTTGTGCCTGTAAAAGACGGCGTGGCTTAAGGGTATGCCTATACGTTGTGGCACGTTAACTAACATCATTCATTGAAAGAAAAGAGACTGAAATGCCCAAACTGAAAACAAAGAGTAGCGCGAAAAAGCGGTTCCGAATCACGGGAACTGGTAAAGTCAAAATGGGTCAAGCAGGCAAACGCCACGGCATGAGAAAGCGCAGCAACAAAATGCTTCGTAATGCCCGCGGGATGACTATTATGCACGAAGCAGATGCAAAAAAAGTCCTTAGCTATTACTTCCATATGTAAGGAGATACCATTATGGCACGCGTAAAAAGAGGCGTCACAACACACGCCCGTCACAAAAAAGTTTTAAAATTATCCAAGGGTTTTCGAGGACGCTCTAGTAAGTGTTTTCGTATTGCTATTCAGAGACTCGAAAAGTCTTGGCAGTATGCTTACCGGGATCGTCGCAATAAAAAGCGCGATTTTCGGGCATTATGGATTCAACGAATTAATGCAGCATCTCGGGCAAATGGATTGCCTTATTCTCGCTTCATCAACGGCTTACTGAAAGCTGGAATTACGATTGATCGAAAAGTAATGGCTGATTTAGCCGTAAATCAACCCGCTGCTTTTAAATCGCTTGTTGAACAAGCTCAGAAAGCTTTAGGAAGCCAAGCTAAGGCTGCTTAAAAGAAAAAGCTACTTGAACCTCTCCCTTGGGAGAGGTTCATTTATCCCTCGATTGTAATGGCAAATCAAGTCTATGAAAGGTGACGTAAATTTCACAATTTTCTGATTATGCAAATTTTGAACACTATTGTTAACTCCTTACCTATGACCTTGCCCTATCAGCCGACATGTTACTCAGATTTTTTTTAACATTTTAAACCTTGATCGGAAACACAAGCAGAGCGTTTCAAACCAAAACCCTAGACTTGAAAAAAATATAAATTGGTTAATAATTAAATTAATTGTTGCTCGCCCAGTCATGGGAGTAAATTTTAGGCTCAATAATATAGGTTCCTTTTATGTCTGACCTTTTTCGTCAATCCAGTGCACTCACCAACACGGAATATTCCGCCAAGGATATCGAAGTTCTTGAAGGCTTGGAACCTGTCCGCAAGCGGCCGGGTATGTATATTGGGGGAACCGATGAGAAAGCCTTACATCACCTTGTGGCCGAAGTTCTCGATAATGCCATGGATGAAGCCGTTTCTGGTCATGCGAATCGTATTGAAATTCGTCTTGAAGCGGGAGATATTGTTTGCATTAAAGATAATGGCCGCGGCATCCCCACAGATCCACACCCCAAATTTCCCGAGTTGTCGGCTCTGGAAGTGATTTTGACAACCCTTCACTCAGGAGGAAAATTCAACAACGCAGTATATTCAACATCAGGAGGACTCCATGGAGTTGGTGTCTCTGTTGTTAATGCCTTGTCAGACTATCTGGAGATTGAAGTTGCTCGTTCGCGAAATCTTTGGCGTCAAACCTATTCAAAAGGCAAACCTACAACGCCTCTGGAACTACAAGAAGGAGCCACAAGCCGCCGAGGAACCACTTTACGATTTCACCCTGATCCGGAGATCTTTGGTCACAATCTACACTTCCGGCCTGCCGCTTTATTCCAAATGGCTCGTGCCAAAGCTTATCTTTTTAAAGGTGTTGAAATAAATTGGGTTTGTGATCCTTCTCTTTTAAAAGAAAATGACAAGATCCCCCAAACCGCAACATTGCATTACCCGGCAGGATTGGTTGATTATTTAAAAGACCAGCTAGATGAGCGTGCAAGCGTCACAGAAGATCCTTTCGCAGGAGAAGCCGTTTTTCCCAGCAAGCAAGGGCGTGTGGAATGGGCGGTTGCCTGGCCAGTCGATGATTTCACGAGCGATGAAACAGGTTGGATTTCATCTTTTTGTAATACGATCCCAACACCCCAAGGGGGTACACATGAAAATGGATTTCGTCAGGCTTTAACTAAGGCATTAAAGGATTATGGGGAACGGATTGGCAATCGGCGTGCCAATCAGTTGACCGCTGAAGATGTCAGTGGAGGTGCTTACGTCATTCTATCGTGTTTTATTAATCAGCCCCAGTTCCAGGGTCAAACAAAAGAGAAATTAGCAAGCGTTGAAGCGACAAGACTTGTTGAAAATACTGTTAAAGACCATTTTGACCTCTGGCTAGGAGCTCATCCTCAAGCCGCAACAGAACTTCTGGAACACGTCATTGGTCGTGCTGAAGATCGTCTCAAGCGTCGTCAGGCCAAAGAAGTGGCAAGAGCAAGTGCGACTCGAAAATTGCGTCTCCCCGGCAAATTAGCGGACTGTACAACTAACATTACTGAAAATAGTGAAATTTTTCTGGTTGAAGGCGATTCAGCCGGTGGTTCCGCAAAGCAAGCCCGCGACCGCGCAACGCAAGCTGTTCTGCCTTTACGCGGAAAAATATTAAATGTGGCAAACGCCACAATTGAAAAGCTGCATGCCAATCAAGAAATTAGAGATTTAGGTCTTGCCCTGGGGTGTGGCATGGGAAAATTGTGTGATCCAACTAAATTAAGGTATGCCAAAGTTATTATTATGACAGACGCAGACGTTGACGGTGCACATATTGCTTCTCTTCTCCTTACTTTCTTCTTTCAAGAAATGCGCGCCATTATTGACGCGGGAAATGTTTATCTTGCTCAACCTCCTCTCTTTCGTCTCACCCAAGGATCAAAATCAGTCTATGCAAAAGATGAGGCCGAAAAGGACCAATTGCTGAAGAATCATTTTAAAGGCGCAAAGAATGTAGATGTCGGAAGATTTAAAGGTTTGGGAGAAATGTTACCGATACAATTGCGCGAAACCACCATGCATAGAGATAAAAGAACGCTATTGCGTGTATTTATTCAAGATGATGAAGATATAGCGCAATTTGTAGACCGACTTATGGGCAAGAATGCAGAAGCCCGATATAACTTTATTCAAGAAAATGCGCCCCATATTCAAGATGTAGATATTTAATCAAATTAACCTTTTAACCAAACTTTACCCAACTATAAAAAAGGCAGCTTTACAGCTGCCTCTTCTAAGTTTGATAAACCTGTTGATTAAGATTGGGAGGATTGTCCTTTACTGGAGGAGGCACTCTTATCTTTACCTTGAATTCCAATTAGCTCAACATCAAAATGTAATGTTGCATTTGCAGGAATGGTAGCTCCGGCTCCTCGTGTACCGTAACCAAGTTCAGGAGGAATAATAAGATTTCGACGGCCACCAACTTTCATCGTTGAAATCCCTTCATCCCAACCTTTAATAACTTGGCCTTCGCCTAAGGTAAATTGAAATGGCTCATTACGATCGCGAGAACTGTCGAATTTCGTCCCATCTGGCAATGTTCCTGTGTAGTGAACACGAACTATGTCACCTGCTTTTGGCAAGTTACCCGTGCCTTCCTTAACTTCTACAATCTGCAGACCTGAATCAGTTGTCGTGGTTTTCTTAGCTGCTGAATATGCTGGGTTTAATGACAAGCCAATTAAAAGTGCTAAAAGTGTAGTTTTTTTAATCATGAAAATGAACTCCTGCTTAGGTTGATATTTTAATTGTCACGACAAATTATACTTTTGTCAATATAGAGAAAAGTTAGACGTTATAGCCGTAAATATCCATAACAATTATGCTAAGGATCCCTGATTAATCTTTCCTACTTGAACTTTTTCAATAAAAACAATAAAACTTAAACTATGATTCAGAAAATTCAGCCTAAAGGAATGATAATGAAAGTTTCAAAATTAATGGGTATCTTATTGGCAGCATCTTTCCTATTTATTGCTTGTGATAGCAAAAAGGATGGTAGCGGCAAGACGCTTACAGTTGGTGTATCTGCGGATTATGCACCTTTCGAATATTTCAAAGAAGGAAAAATTGTTGGCTTTGATATTGATTTAATGAATGAAATTGCGAAGCGTCTTCATAAAGAAGTTACATTTAAGGATATGTCTTTTGATGCCATCTTAGGCTCTTTATCTACGGGAAGATTAGACGCAGCTATCTCTTCTATTACGCCGACGAATGAACGTCGAAAATCTATTGATTTTTCAAACGAATATATTAAATCCAAGCGTGTGCTATTATGTAAAGGAACCTCATCCATTGAATCTGCCACAGATTTAGCGGGCGAATTGGTTGGTGTACAAAGCGGTTCAGTCCATGAAACTTACGCAAAGGATACCTTGCCACAAGATGTGGAAGTCCGTGTGAAATCCTTAAGCAAAGTCCCAGATCTTCTTCAGGAGATGGAAAATGGAAATGTGGCTTGTTTAATACTCGGCATTTCAGAAGCAGAAGCCATCAAATCTTCTCGACCTAACATTAAATTGATTACTCTTCCTGGAGAAGTTAGTGGTTCTGCTGTTGCATTTCCAAAAGAATCCCCATTACGAGTCCAAGTGGACAAAATCTTGGCGGAAATGGAAGCTGACGGTTCCTTAAAGAAGCTTAAGGAACATTGGCTCCCTCATGACGTTTCATTTTGAAGCTATATGGCCCTCTCTCCCCTTCATATTGGAGGGGGTGGGGGTCACAATCAAATTTACCCTTGCCTCCCTTTTGTGCGGTTTACCTTTGGGTATTTTACTTGCTGTTGCTAAGATCTCACACCTAAAAGCACCAAGATGGATAGCAGAAATTTATACATCTGTTTTTCGAGGAACCCCCCTGCTCGTTCAACTCTTTATTATTTATTTCGGCCTTCCCCCCCTTATAGGCTATAATCTTTCTGCTTTTGAAGCAGGCGTTCTTACATTCTCACTTAATTCAGCGGCTTATAGTTCAGAAATTATACGTGCAGGCATTCAAGCCATCGATAAAGGACAATGGGAAGCTGCTCATGTACTAGGCCTATCTTACCGCACCACATTATGCACAATAATATTGCCCCAAGCTTTGAGAAATATTTTACCGGCTTTGGTCAATGAAATTGTTGATTTGTTAAAGGAATCAGCTCTTGTTTCCACAATTGGTGAAGCAGACTTATTGCGACGTTCACAAATTGTTGCTTCAGAAAAATACCTTTTCTTTGAACCTCTTTTGATTGCAGCTGTTGCATATTATATCTTGGTTATGGTGGTCAGCCTTTTTGCCAAAGCTTTAGAGCGGAATATGCGCCATGCTTAATGCTCTTAATCTTTCTAAATCTTTTAATCACCACCTCGTTCTCAACGATATTTCCTTTAAAATTCCTATGGGATCAATAGCCGCTCTCTTGGGCCCATCGGGAAGCGGAAAGTCAACGTTATTGCGTTGCATGAGTCGCCTTGATATTCCAGATAAAGGTATCCTTACCTTTAAAGGGCAACCATTAAAAAATTTACCTGCTTATGGAATTGGCATGGTTTTTCAGGGCTTTCACTTGTTTCCCCACATGACGATTTTACAAAATTTGATTCATGCGCCTATTGCTTTGAAGCATCAAACAAAAGAAGAAGCAACCAAGCAAGCGATGAGACTACTCGAAAAATTTGGCCTTGCAGATAAAGCGGCTCAATTTCCCAATCAATTATCCGGGGGACAAAAGCAAAGAATTGCAATTGCCCGTGCCCTCATAGTTAATCCCCCCATTCTTTTATTTGATGAACCAACTTCTGCTCTGGATCCAGAAATGGTTTCGGATGTTGCTCATCTAATCCAAAGCTTGAAATCTTCAAATCGCTTGATTATTATGGCCACACATGAACTGCGTGTTGCAAAACTGGCCGCAGATCAGATTTTATTTCTTGATCAGGGAAACCTGGTAGAAAATACACTTAAGGCTAAATTCTTTCAAAAACCTAAAGCCGCACGAGCTCAACAATTTTTAAAGAACTTAACCGTGTCATAGAAAGGTCCCTATCCTCATGGTTCAACTCTCAGAAATTAAACGTCACAAAACCCATGCTGTTCAAGTGGGTCCTTATTTAATTGGGGGGAATGCACCAATTCTTGTGCAATCTATGACAAATACAGATACAGCCGATGCAGATGCGACAGCCGAACAAGTTATTAGCCTCGCTAAAGCTGGATCCGAGATTGTACGTATTACTGTAGATCGTCCTGAATCAGCACAAGCTGTCGCCAGAATTGGTGAACTTGTTGAAAAATCGGGTCTTAATGTTCCTTTGGTTGGCTGCTTTCATTTTAATGGTCACCGTCTCTTAAAGGACTTTCCAGACTGCGCTAAAACCCTTGCGAAGTATCGTATTAATCCGGGAAACGTAGGCTTTGGTGAAAAACGCGATAAGCAATTTGAAATGATGGTTGAAACCGCCCTTACATTTAATAAACCTATCCGTATTGGCGTAAATTGGGGCAGTCTTGATCAAGATTTGGCCCAAAATCTAATGGATACAAATGGAAAATCTTCGAATCCACGTAGTGGAGATGAAATTTTGCGGGAAGCATTGATAAGCTCTACATTAAATAGTGCAAAGTTAGCAGAAGAAATTGGCATGCGACCCGACCAAATTATTTTATCGGCAAAGGTTAGTCGTGTTCAGGATTTAATTTCAGTTTACCGTGAATTGGCTCATAAATCTAATTATTCACTGCATTTGGGTTTAACGGAAGCTGGATTGGGATCAAAAAGTATCGTAGCCACGACGGCTGCCGTGGCAATTCTTCTTCAAGAAGGTATTGGGGATACTATTCGGGCATCACTAACTCCAACACCAGGAGAAGCAAGGGAACGAGAAGTTATCGTCTGCCAAGAAATTTTACAAACGATGGGTCTTCGCTCTTTCTCTCCGTTAGTTTCTGCGTGTCCGGGATGTGGACGCACAACCAGCACCTACTTTCAAACATTAGCCAAAACCATTCAAGATTATGTTCGTGCCCAAATGCCTGTTTGGAAAAAGGAATATCCAGGTGTAGAAAATTTAAACCTTGCTGTCATGGGATGCATTGTTAATGGTCCCGGAGAAAGTAAGCACGCAGACATTGGTATTAGTTTACCTGGTACAGGTGAGTCACCTGTTGCTCCTGTATTTATGGATGGGGAAAAAACTCATACCTTACGGGGAGAACATATTGCAGAAGAATTTCAAATTCTTCTGCAAGATTACATCAAACGACGATTCAAAAAAGCTGCATAGGGCTTCTTCTTAACAGGTTCACCGGAGATGTTATTCCTTTTTGTCAGCAAATGGGTTCTTGGCACTTCGCATATAAATTCGAATGGGAACGCCAGGTAAATCGAAATCTTGGCGCATCTGATTAATTAAATAGCGAGTATAGGATGTTGGAAGTTCACCAGCTTGACTTGCAAATAAGGCAAAAGTTGGAGGACGCGTTTTAATTTGCGTCATGTATTTAAGGCGAATTCGACGACCAGATACGGCAGGTGCCGGATGTTTATCAACGACATGTTGTAACCATTGATTGAGTTTTGCGGTTGGCAATCGCTGGTTCCAAGCCTTATAAACTTGAAAAACGGCTTTCATAAGTTGTGCGAGGTTTTTGCCGTGAATAGCAGAAATAGGAATACAAGGGATGCCACGCACTTGAGTTAATTGGATATCTAATATCCTTTGAACTTCCTTCATTTGCTTGTCTTTATCTTTTACCAAGTCCCACTTGTTTAGTGCCAATATAAGTGCACGGCCTTCCTCAGCCACGTCGCTTGCAATACTTAAATCTTGACGTTCAAGGGGAGTGGTCGCATCAATAACTACAATCACAACTTCTGCATACTGAATTGTGCGTTGTGTATCCATGACGGCCAAATGCTCAGCAGAAGCTGTAACTCGGCCACTTTTACGCATACCGGCCGTATCTGTTAGACGAATATGTTGTCCTTCGTACTCCCAATCAAGGGCTATAGCATCTCGCGTCACCCCCGGCATATCTCCTGTAAGAAGTCGCTCTTTACCAATTAACTGGTTAATAAGTGTGGATTTCCCCACATTGGGGCGGCCAACAATAGCAAGTCCAAGTGGCTTTTGAGAAGTTTCACTGTCTTCTTGCTCTTCATCCGCTGGAATGTAAGCAGACATTGCATCATAAAGCTCAGTTAAGCCTTCTCCATGTTCCGCAGAGATAGCTATAACATCTCCAAGACCCAGGGAATGGGCATCAGACAATCCTAAATGACCATGTCGCCCTTCACATTTATTGGCTAAAACCAAAATTGGATTCTTCTGCCGACGCAAAAGTTTTGCCAAATCTTGATCGTAAGGCGTACATCCCTCTCGACCATCAACAACAAATAGAATTAAGTCTGCTTCTTCAATAGCTGCAAGAGTTTGCTCCATCATTGATTTTGTTAAAAGAGAAGTATCTGGATCTTCAAGACCAGCTGTATCAATGATCGTAAAGCTTAAATCAAATAGATGTCCTTCCCCTTCACGTCGGTCACGAGTCATTCCGGGTTGATCATGGACCAAGGCCAGTCGCTTACCAACCAATCTGTTAAATAAGGTTGATTTTCCAACGTTCGGACGTCCAATAATTGCCACTGTATAAGAGTGCCCAATTTGGGATATTTTGGGGCTTTGAGGCATTATCTCTTACGATTTCTGTTCTTCACTAGAAAATTTAATTAATTGAGCATTGTCCGTTAACACATAAAGTGCGCCCCCAGCAACAATTGGAGAAAGACTTGAGCTATCCCCAATTTCTAAAGTCTTTAAGGTTTTTCCATTTTGCGGTGAGGCAAATAAAAGTTTTCCATTAGAACTTGTTAAAATTAAAGAGTCATCGGCAACAATTGGTCCTGCCCATAAGATAGGCTTTTTATTGTCATCTAACTTAGGAAGAGGTACCGCCCAGTGTATCTGGCCCGTTCGCTTTTTAACACAAACTAAATCCGTATCATTAGTCATAATAAATATAGAATCTCCTATGACTGCAGGACTACGTATGGCCCCAATTTCTCTTTGCCAAAGACGACTTCCTGTTTTGAGATCTTGAGCAACCATTTGGCCCCCGTGACTAATAACATACACAACTCCCCCGGATATAGCTGGTCGAGCACGAATGTGTGCGATGCTGGCTACAGAATCAATGCGTAACGCGGGATTTAACAAATCTCCCCAAAGTGGCTGACCGTTCGTGGCTTGAAAAGCAAAAACTTCTCCCGAAGAATAGGCTGCAATAACTGTATTGCCTTCTGCAGCTGGACTTGCACCGCCCAAGATACCCGCGGCTTCAGATATGCCCGCGTGACTCCATAACTCATTTCCCGTCGAGGTCGTGATGGCATGTGTTTCATTGTTAATTGTTAATGCATACACAATGTCCCCTTTAATTGTTGGAGCCACGCGTGAAGGAGCGCCCAAAGATTTGCGCCACAATATTTTGCCATCTTGAGCATTTAAGGCCAACAACTCTCCGTGAGAGGTTGTACAGTACAAAGTACCATTATGAAAAGAGACGCCTCCACCCATCGCCTCAGAACCATGTCCTTCAGGCAAAGGATCTACTGACCACACAATGGCACCACTTTTTACATCAATAGCACTAATAAGTCCTACGGCATCGCTTACAAATATTCGACCTCCGCCAATAACGGGTCCAGAAGTCATTCGATGATCATCACTGACTCCAGAGCCAATAGAGGTCGACCATGTTTTATTTAACGTTTTTGCTAAGACCACATTCGGCATAACATGAGAAGGATTTCCGCCAGCTTGAGCCCAATCTTCATTTTTTGAAGGACTCGGGAGGTTAACAGGAGAATGAGCAATGGCAGGGTCAGATTGTAGTGACGAATCAATGGCCAGAATTGTTTCTCTTTTCCCAGAAAGAATAACTTTTTCTTTAAAACTGTCACACCCACTAAGGAAAATGGCAGTACTGGCTGCTAAAGTCAGCGCTGAATTTAGTTTTAATTTACTTGTCATGATTTTCTCTCATCAAAAATTAATTAGCTATTTGTCTCAGGTGTGCTCGAAGATACAATTTGGATCATTAATCGAGCTCGCATAGAAATTCCGGCCGGAGTTTGGCTATCCTGAACCAGGCGGATAAAGCGCTCCATGCTTTTTGCAGAGTCGCCTTTGCGATACAACAGTACGCCTTGCATTTCTTTCGCAATAAAGCGCCAAGGGTTTTTCTCATTTGTAAGGGGCTCAAGCTGCGTAAGTAATTCTTCAATTTTTACACCCGATATATCCATGCTAGCCATAATAGCTAAAAGCTTAGCTAAATCTCTCCACAAAGGTTCTATTTTCGTATTCGCTGATAGTTGATTATAAAGAGCGATCGCCTCAGCTGACTTTTCTTTGCAATTTTGCTGCAAAAAAAGACCGGCTTTTTGAAAGAGCCCTAAAAATTCATAAGTTGAACTTGAGCTTTGAGACAAACTTGTTAAGATGGTTTGAGCTTTATCATTTTCCCCTTTCGCCATCAATTCTTGAGCTGTAATAAGCTTTTCTGCCATTTGAATTTGTTTGTTATGCTGGTATTGACCCCACAAATTATACCCAATAATAAAAATGATTATTGCGCCAAAAACCCCAACAACTTGCTTACCATATTGCTTCCATAATTTAAGAAACTTTTCTTGACGAATATCCTTCTCAACTTCTTCTAAAAACTCATCAAACTTCTCAGCCATTCAATTTGCCCCTTAATTCTTTTCAAGAAATTTATTTTAAGCTCAAGATGCACTATAGCAACTGTTGAGAAAATTCCGTATAAAAAAATGAGTGTTGATCTGCTATATCTTCAATTTTAAGCGTCTGAGCATTTTGCCTTGTGGATAAAATATAAATTTTAAGCGGATATTTCACTAGCCTTAACCCCTTAATCAGGATAACTATCATATAATAAAAAGAGTGAAATCCCCTCTGAATATAGGAATGCCGACCATGACGTCAGACTCTACTTTTACCCAAACAACCAACACCATTCGAGTATCGGTCTTACCCGTATATCTTCAAAATCAATCGAATCCACCAAATAATCTTTTTGTTTGGGCTTATCATATTTGCATTGAAAACAAGGGTTGTGAAACATTTCAACTTTTGTCTCGATACTGGAAAATAACGGATGCCCACGGGAAAATTCAAGAAGTTCAAGGGACTGGTGTGGTAGGGGAACAGCCTGTCCTCCATCCCGGAGAGACATTTGAATACACCAGCAGTGTTAGTTTAACCCTTCCCTCCGGTGTCATGGGGGGGTGTTATGAAATGCAAAGCCCAAGGGGTGAAACAATTGAGGTTGTTATTCCTCTCTTTTCTCTCGACTCGCCCGAGGCGCAAAGAACCGTTCACTAAGATAAATTTATTGTTTTTATTATACTTTGTTGCTTAATATCTTTAAAACTTCTTGAATAAACAATGCCTTCTAAGGTATTTATAAGATTAGACATCCACCAGTTAAAGTGCATATTTCATGAGTCGTACAGCCGTTGCTATTTTATCTACAGAAAATTTACTTCATAACCTTAAAGTTATTAAAGGAAAAGCTCCTGAATCCAAAGTGATTGCTATGGTTAAGGCCAATGCTTATGGACATGGCTTACGCTCTGTTTCTTCACGACTTGAAAAATACGTCGATATGTTAGGGGTCGCCTCAATTGATGAAGCATTAGCTTTACGTAAAGTTGGCATTCAAATTCCCATTATATTGGCAGAAGGTGTATTTGAACCTAATGAACTTCTTGTGGCTTCAACAGAAGGGTTTCATGTTGTCTTTCATGAAGAAATTCAATTGCAATGGCTAGCCAACTTATCATGTCCTTTGCCCATTCAAGCCTGGATAAAAGTTGATACAGGGATGGGTCGGTTAGGTTTTAGTTTAGAAAATGCTTCTCAGTATTATGATCAGCTTTCAAATAGTCGCCAAATTGCGCACCCTATTCGCATCATGTCACATATGGCTTGCGCCGATGATGCAGGCAACCCATTAAATAAACAACAAATAAGTGCGTTTCAGACTTTCATTCAAAATGTGTCTCAAAAAGGTCCTTCCGAAGCAAGTTTATGCAACTCTGCAGGCGTCTTTCAGTTTCCTGAATGTCATTACAACTTTATTCGACCCGGTATTGCGCTTTATGGGGCTTCACCCCTTTTAAATAAGACAGCTGAAGAGTTAAATCTTAAACCTGTAATGACTCTACAAACAAGCTTAATTGCCACTAAAGTCATTAAAAGAGGATCTCCAGTCGGTTATGGTGCTCGCTATATATGCCAAACGGATCTTCCTGTTGGAATTGTTGCTTTTGGATATGGCGATGGTTATCCTCGAACAACCAAAGATGGAGCACCGATTTTAGTGAACAACACAAAATGTCAATTAATTGGCCGTGTATCAATGGATATGATTGCTGTTGATCTCAGCCCCTGTCCCACAGCTAAAGTCGGAGATCCCGTAATTCTATGGGGCAATGATTTACCTATTGAAGAAGTTGCCAAATTTACGGATAACGTTTCCTATGATTTATTAACGGGCGTACAGAATCGTGTAAAATTTCATTGGACAAGAAACGTTAACCCAGCAACAAGTGGGCTATAAATAATGCTGTCTCAAAGATCTATTGGTATATTTGACAGTGGCATTGGGGGACTGACAGTTTTGAGAAAACTGCAAAATGCGTTACCTCATGAGCATTTTGTCTATTTTGCCGACACCGCAAATTTACCCTATGGGGAAAAGACACCCGAACAAATTATCAACTATGCTCAACAAACTTTATCCTGGATGCAAAATGAAATGGGAGTAAAGCTTGCTGTGGCGGCTTGTCATACCAGCTCTACTACAGCTCTGGATATAGTTTCTCCCCATTTTTCAATTCCCATTATTGGAACAATTTACCCGATGGTTGAAGCCCTATTGGAACATCATCAAAACGAGCGGCTTGGCATTATTGCAACCCCTACATCCGTTCAAAGCCGCATGCATGAAAGGATTTTAAAAAAAGCAGGATTTGAAGGCGAGATTTTTTCTATCAGCTGTCCCAAATTTGTTCCTATTATCGAAACAGGACGTATTTCCGGCCCCGAATTGATAAGAACAACCACAGAATATTTGGAAATATTTAAAACCCAAAACCTTAATACTTTGGTTTATGGATGTACACATTATCCTTGGATTGCAGATATTGTTGAACAAATTTTACCAACGAAAATTAATTTTATTGATCCCGCTGAACATATTGCGAAAAGCGTTTCCCAAGAACTTTACAAACATAAAATGCTAAACACATCGTGGAATAAATTAAATGTTGATTTTTATTGCAGCGGCTCTCCAAATCGGTTTGCAGCACAAATTAACCTCCTCTTATCCATTCCAGTACCCAAAGTAACGCAAGTCAATTTTACAAGTTCTGAGTGGAATTCCCAGAAATTTGCTGTTAATCAATAAGTTAATTTCATCCAATCTATTTTTATGCCTATTGCTGTTAAGGAAGACGACGAAAGACTTGCTGAAAGGCTAAAATTGCTTATACTTTATACTATGGTTTCTTAAAATAGTAGAGAGTTTGAAATTTCATGGCACTTGCTCACAACATAACCCTCATCGAAGGTGATGGCATCGGCCCCGAAGTCGTAGGAGCTACACGCAAAATCATTGAAGCTACCGGCGTCAAAATTGACTGGGAAGTGTGTGAAGCGGGAGCAGAAGTTTTTAAAAAGGGGTTGTCAACAGGCGTTCCTCAAGAAACGATCGACTCCATCGTACGCAATAAAATTGCTTTAAAGGGTCCCTTAGAAACACCCGTAGGTTTTGGCGAAAAAAGCGCAAATGTAACTTTGCGTAAAATGTTCGAAACATATGCTAACATAAGGCCCATCCATGAATTTCCCGGTGTACCAACTCCCTATTCAGGTCGAGGTATAGATATTGTTATCGTTCGCGAGAATGTGGAAGACTTATATGCAGGCATCGAGCATATGGAAACGCCAGGAACCGCCCAGTGTCTGAAACTTATCTCCCGCAAGGGTTGTGAAAAGATTGTGCGTCTCGCCTTTGAATTTGCCCGTGCCGAAGGACGGAAGATGGTGCACTGTGCAACGAAGGCCAACATTATGAAATTGACCGAAGGCCTCATGAAACGTACCTTTGAAGATATTGCAACAGAATACCCAGATATTGAAGCTCACCACATTATTATTGATAACTGTGCTCATCAAATGGTGAAACATCCCGAGCAATTTGACGTGATTGTAACCACTAATATGAATGGGGATATTTTGAGTGATTTAGGTTCCGCACTCGTGGGGGGACTTGGTTTTGCGCCGGGTGCTAACCTAGGAGACCAATTTGCTATTTTTGAGGCTGTACATGGCTCCGCTCCTAAATATGCTGGAAAAAACAATATCAATCCTACAGCTGTGCTTCTTTCTGGGGTTATGATGCTAAGGCATTTAAAAGAATTTGAGGCCGCTTCTCAAATTGAACAAGCTCTTTTCCGAACTCTTGCCCTTGACAAGGTCATCACACGTGATGTCTTAGGAGATAAAGGAGCCGCAACGACCACTGAATTTACTGAAAGCATCCTGCGAAATTTAGGTAAATCTTATCCTGATTATAAGAACAGAAGTTACAAACCCATACACCTTCCTGAAGTATCACGTGAGGCAGACTTTGTCAAAACAGAGTCTCGGTCTGTGATTGGCCTCGATGTATTCATTGAATCAACATTAACGCCCAGTCTATTGGGGGCAAGTGTCGAGCGAATTGCAGCCCATACGCCCTATACCTTAAAAGGTATATCTTGCAGAGGGGTGAAAGTTTACCCAACCTCTGGTTTATACATAGAACCTACAGATTTTTTTCGGTGCCGATTTATAAATTATGACGGCGCAGAAATTGATGATGCGGAGATCTATGGCCTTCTCCAACGCATTAATCTGGAGCATCGTTGGACGCACATTGAAAAACTTCATGTTTTTGATGGTGTCCAAGCCTTCTCGAAAGATCATGGGGAGGATTAATTTGATATGTCCTTGGGGGTTAATAAAATAATACTTTTATCGCCAACAACATTAGAGTTTAATGGCGTAATATATGAATGTCGAACAGGACGAGGTGGCATTCGTTCCAAAAAGGTAGAAGGAGACGGCGCAACACCGACGGGCATTTTCCCCCTTCGAACTGTTTTTTACCGACCAGATCGCACGCGCCATTTTGCAACCGACTTACCTCTGTCAAGCCTAACACCTATTGATGGATGGTGTGACGATCCCACGGATCCTGCTTATAATTGTCTCATCAAGACTCCCTACCCAGCAAGTCATGAAATTTTATGGCGTCAAGATCATGTCTATGACATTTTGATTGTGGTTGGCTATAATGACCGTCCGCCCATTCCCCCCAAAGGAAGTGCGATCTTCATCCACTTAATGAATGAGAGAGAAACACCCACAGAGGGTTGTATTGCTCTATCTCGGGGTGACCTTATTGATATTTTGGCAGAAATCAGTCCCTCAACCGAGCTAGAAATTCCCCAACATTTGGAAGAAGCTATACAGCCTGCCTTTTCTTCCCTCTCCAAGGATATCCATTAATGTCCATATTGTCTTCTTATTGGTTTGGATTTGCAGATACACCCCAAGAGTCGGCTCGAATAGTTGGAGAAACAGGGGTTTTTTATCTTTCTCTCGCTGGTGGTTACCTTTGCTCGTTCTTTTATATGCGCACCTATGCACCCACAATTCTAAAACAGCAAAAAATGCACCTTATCAGTATTCTTTTGTGGGCTTTCACAGGGGGCGTTCTGATTTTCTTTCAAGGAATTTTTTCACTCATTTTAACCACATTACTCATCTTATTAAGCCTGATCGTTCTTTATCAACTTCAATTCACCAGTCCTCTCATGGCCCAAGCAGACTATAATATTCCAACAGATTTAAATGACAAAAAATCTATGTACGGAAAAACGCTCCTGACTTGTATGAATTATAATTTGGGAGATGCACTTGGGATTAGCATTATCAATGAACAAATTTTGTGGATTCTTATCCTTTATCGTTCCTGTGTTACACTACGAGCATCATTTGGACTTTAAAAGAGTAATATAAAATCTCAAGCTTCTCTTTAAAGAATTGTGTCATTTCATAAAGTGAGGGAAGAGTCTGTTATCATTTTTAAAAACATGGGGCGAGTGACCGGGATCGAACCGGCGACATCCAGTACCACAAACTGGCGCTCTAACCAACTGAGCTACACCCGCCACGATGTATTTCAATTACTAACCTGTCGCCCGGAACCCGTCAAGGGGATTGTCGTATCAAAAATACAATATTCCATAAGGGGTTGAACAGAATTGCTTTTCCAACTTATGATAAGACAAGATCCAACCTTAAACACTTTGTGAAGGATGCTAAAATCATGGGTTTGCACGCGACAATTCTCTTTGCTGGTATTTTTGGACTGATGTACCTCTACTTGACAGTAGAAGTCACAAAACTTCGGGCAAAATATCAAGTTTGGGTTGGACATGGTGGTCATTTGGATCTTTTAAAGGCAATTCGCATTCATGGTAATTTTGCAGAATACATTCCCTTCATCATGCTCCTTCTTTTTCTAAGCGAACTCATTGGAGGTCGTAGCTGGATGCTCTATTTCTTAGGAAGCCTTCTTCTGGGCGGTCGAATTCTCCATATTATAGGTCTTCGCAAAACCGAAGGCCCTTCCCTTCATCGTTTTGTTGGAGGTCTTCTAACCTGGACGGTGCTTCTTGTTCTGTCTGTATTTTGCTTTGCTTCTGCTTTTTAGCAGACTCGTTATATCACTTTCAGCACAGCTATTTTCATAATATTTACCAAACCTTAAATCCTTCTTTTTTATAATAAATTAAAGAAACTGCTATTGAGACGGATTATGGGGTGATAAACGGTGTATTTTTCATTTTAGGATTAATCTTAATCCCGCAGGCTCATGCGGCCGTCGTTGCCACAATTGGAGACAAATCGGTCGTCATCGATAAATCGACATCCTGTACGGCAAAAAGTTGGGGTTCGAACCAAGCCCATACTTGTGGATGCTGCATTACAAAAGAAAAAATGACAACCCAAAAACCAGCTGAGGAAGTGGTAAGAACTTGTATCAAAGAAAATCAATGTACACTTTCCACACTGAACCAATGGGTTCCCGGAGAAACAAATTCGGAAGAAATAATCTCAAACGTTCTTTGGAACACTGTCGACTCGCCAAATGTATGGGTAGACCCAAAGTTACTTGATAAAAGTGGTAAATTTCAATCTGGGCAATTTATAAATTTTTTAGCTACTCTTAAGAGAGATTTGCGTGATTTGAGAGAACCCATGCTTTCAGATTTTTCCATGCCACAGTGTATGAAAGTTAGTAGCTTAAAGGCAAATGGAGTCAATGTCCTTCAACTTTTCATTATTAGCGTAGATGAAAAATGTATCCAGGGAAAGGCGGGAAAAACTGCCTTTATTCCGAAATATGTCGTAAAAGACACCAAGAAAAAAACGACTGAGATTCGCAATTTGCGACAACTCCACAATTCAGATCTCAAAAAGCTCTACGATATCCAGCTACGCAACCGTTCAAAAAACAAATTGGCAATATCCTTTGATTTACTCAATATCAAATATAAGATTCAAAATACGAATCACTACCTCTCATTTTTAAGCGCCGCACCAGGAATGTCCTTTATGGATGTTAGCAAAAATTTAGCCGCTTCCATTAAAAATGGGGATACGGCCGCTATACATCGAGATTCTGATATCCTCTATAATTCTTCCTTATCTTTAGGAAAACGGATCAGTGAATTGCATACTTATTTTATGGAAAAGCCAACAGATAAGCGGCTATTAGGAAATTCCATTGTTCATGGAGACTTGCATTTAGAAAATGTTTTCGTCGATTCCTTTAACGATTTCCTGATAACCCTTATCGATAACGAAAGCTTCAGTAAATCCCTGGTTAAAAAGCGACCTGTCGGCGTTGATTTATTTCTTCTCTATGCTTTTACGGTTTCTCAATTTAAAGACAAATATGCTTACCCCAAAGAAATTAGCGCCACCCTATGGAATAACTTAATGTTAAAACCTTTTTTATTAGGATACATATCCATTTGGCCGCAAAATCAACGGGCGCAGCTCTTAAGGGAATTGCGCGATATTTATACGAATCCGACAACACAATTAAGTTTATTGCCCCAAAGATCTCTTTTTATTAACCCCATTTCTTACCTATCAAAAGTAAAAGACGTCAAACGTGTTTTTGATGAAATATCGACAAATTATAAGGAGGATACTCATGTCCATTAAAACGATTACTGCGCAAGATTTGTACCGCCGCCTGAAGTTGGGTCATAACGTAATCCTTATTGATATTCGCTCTGAGCAAGACTATCACCGAGGCCATATTCCCGGAGCCACTTCCTACCCACTTGAAGGTTTTGATGCCCAAGCCCTTATACATAAAGTTTGTGTGCCCTTCCCCACAAAGCCGACGATATATATCACCTGTGATTCAGGTAAAAAATCATTCGAGGCCTGTGAACATTTGGCGCAACAAGGTTATGAATTTATCATTCGCGTTGATGGAGGCATGAAGGCTTGGCGTCAAGCAAAGCTGCCCCTGCAAAAAATCGTCTTGACTGACCCGTCCCTCATTCCTATTAACTTACCTCAGCAAATGCAAATTAGTGTGGGCTCCCTTGTCGTTTTGGGTACCCTTTTGGGAACCCTCGTTAACACAGGGTTTTTAGCCATAAGTCTTTTGGTGGGCGCAGGCTATATTTATGAAGCGATCTATGAAACAGACTACTTGAAGCAAATACTTCTAAAAATGCCCTGGAATCAAGCCTCCTCAGACGAACCCAGCATTTTTAAGACCAGCCGCTAACCTTCACCGCAAACGAATAGGGTTTGTGGGAACAATATCGTCCAATGTCCGCGGTAGATGTCTCATCTTGTTCGCTGGGAAAATTCCCTCTATAAAAGAAGCAGAAGCTGTTCCCGTAGCTCAGCCGGATAGAGCGCAAGATTCCTAATCTTGAGGCCGTGAGTTCGAATCTCGCCGGGAACGCCAAATAATCAAACGACCACCCCTTACCTATAGAATTTTCAGCATTTCCATATAGAGGAGCTTTATTGCGCAAGATTGCATATTTTAATATAAAAATCCTTGCACAATGTTGTTTAAAAATTGCGAAATCATGTTAGGCACAATACAATTGATGCTTGCTTATAGGAACCCGCATCTTGTAACAACCGTATTAAGTCTTTTATTAATTAAACAGGTTGATTATTTAAAGTAATCATGAGGAAAGATGCTCAACCCACCAGACATTAAAGATGAAGTCATTATTGAATGTTTAAAAAATGCTTATGGGTTAGATGTAACAACAATTTCTTTCCTTCCGCTTGGTGCTGATTTCAATACGGCTGTTTATCGCATTACAACAAGTAGCCAAACGGATTACTTTCTCAAATTACGACACGGACAATTTTATGAAGGTTCCGTGTTCGTACCAAAATACTTAGCCGATCTTGGCGTAAAACAAGTGATCGCACCGCTTTCTAGCAATACAGGTGAACTTTGGGCAAATCTAGCATCATTTATAGCCATTCTTTATCCCTATGTGGAGGGATCTAATGGCGTGGAAGTAAATCTTTCAGATCAACAGTGGATTGAATTTGGTACCTTCATGAAAAAGTTTCATAGCATTGATTTTCCTCCAAACATAACAAACGGTATACCTCAAGAAACGTTCTCGTCAAAATATCGAGAAACAGTTAAAGCATTTCTTTTACACATTGAAAATAATGTTTTTGACGAGTCAATTGCCAAGAAAATGGCATTATTCCTAAAATCTAAAAAAAGTGAAATACTTAAACTTGTGGAGAACGCTGAAAATTTTGCCATCACGCTTCAAAAATACCCTCTTGAAAAAATTTTATGCCATGCAGATATTCATGGGTGGAATATAATTATTGATAAAGAAACTGCCCTTTATATTGTTGATTGGGATACCCTTATCTTTGCCTCTAAAGAAAGAGATCTGATGTTTGTTGGTGCAGGTATTTGGAAGAGCGGTCGCCGACCTCGTGAAGAGGAATTACTCTTTTATAAAGGTTACGGACCCACAGAGGTAAATCAAGATGCGATTTGTTATTACCGCTTTGAGCGTATTATTGAAGATATCGGTGAATTCTGCAAATATATATTTCTGTCTAATAATGGGAGAGACGATCGAATGCAGGCCCTTGAATATTTGCAATCTAATTTTTTACCTGGCGGCACAATTGAGAGAGCCTATCAGTCCTTAATGAGAAAAATGCCCTGATTACCGATTCTTTGATTTTCCCTTTAGGGACCAATGCATATTCTTCTTTGCCTTAATTTCCTAATTCCCTAATGCAGAATTTTTTTCACAAACTCTTCAACATAATAAATTAAATTTTAGACCCATTATTTTTTTATCCTTCTGAGTTAATAGAATGCTTTAGCGTATAGATGGCCTTTTGTAATTTGGAGGTGACAAGTTGGTGACAATGAGTTTTTAGGATGGAAATTTATCAGCATAAAACTCAATGAGAGGTAAATTGTCCTTAAACGTTTCGCATACCCCCACACTTGGCTCTTTGCTATGGGCATAACAAATCTCAACTTGCTTTGGTGTATAAACTTTGAAAGTCCAGATTGTTTGCTTAAGCTAGAAGGTTGCTAGATATGGTGAGCCCTCAAGTGTTGTTTAGGAATATTACACCTGTATATAGGCCAATCTAACTCTTAGGGGTTGACTTTTTGTCGCCTACAACATACATTATATAGTATAAAGAAGGATAAAACATAAATGTCCTCACAAAAGACAGTTGAAATTTATTGCACTAGATTTGGAAAAGAGCCATACACGGTTTGGATTAAGTCTCTGAAAGAAGCTACAACAAAGGCACGAATTGAACAGAGGATAAGACGCATAGAGAACGGAAACTTTGGGGATCATAAATCAGTTGGTGAGGGTGTTTGGGAATTGAGGTTGGATTTTGGACCAGGTTATCGAGTGTACTATGGGCATGAGAATGATCGAATTGTTATTTTGCTTTGTGCGGGCACCAAAAATGCACAGCAACGAGACATTGCTCAAGCTCAGTCGTACTGGAAAGAATATAAAGGAGGCTTATCATGAGAAAGCTACGAAAATTTAAAGAGGCCCTTTTAGAAGATTTGAAAGATCCTCAATATGCTCAAACCTATTTATCAGTTGCTCTTGAAGAGTATGAAAAAGATAAAGACGTATCCGCATTTTTAATGGCTTTAAGAGATGTCGTTGAGGCTAAAGGAGGAATAACCAAGTTAGCCGAAAAGACTCATTTGAATAGACAAAGCCTCTACAAGTCATTATCAGCTGAAGGCGACCCCAAGCTAAATACAGTCGAAACTGTTCTTAACGGTCTTGGCTATCGACTCTCTGTTATTCCTTTGAATGAACAACGAACTCCAAACTAAAGCCCTATGAAATTTCGGCATTTCCTATGTGCTACAGCATTATTTTGCAACATTGTGCAACTTTGATATAAAATTCTTGCACAAGGTTGCATAATTGGAGCGCCAGGAACCATCACCTTATGGGACAAACTTCACTTTAGTGATCCAAAACTCTTTAGTGCTTCCCATTCTATCAAGGAATTCAGTTCGTCTACCTTCAGATTTAAAATATATGTTTTGAATAAGTTGTTCGGGAATAATTGGTAGCGAAAGTGGGGTGATAGTTTCGTTAGGCTACTTTCGCCTATCATATTCATCTTGAGATATTAAATCCTGAAATAAAAATCTATACTCTGTGTCGTCCACATACTCGATATACTTGCTAAATACTACAGCTCTCATAAAGGACCTGGCAGCTCTATCGCTCATACTCTTTATTTTATTTTCTAGAAGATGATGAAGAAAATTTTTGACATATCGATGTTCGAAAGCTCTGCTATCATAATTAAGCTTGCCTTCATCAACATAATTTATTTGTGATCTAATTTCCGAAGCACATAACTGGAGACAACAACCTTTATCTTTAGCATACAGCCTCCAATGATGACGATTTTTACAGCTAGTAGTTGTAGAAAATAAGTAAGACATAACAATAATGGGAATGACTGCACCTGCTACAGAATCTATAATCACTCTTAACCTTTCAACCGAATTATCACTATCTATAATATTTTTCATAATGATTGGAGCCAAATGCCGGCCCGGGAGAAAATCTAGGTTTTTCGGCAATTTTGCTTTTACAGAGCTGCACAATATTCTCTCCCCTAAAATTATTGATATCAAAGAGTCAATATCTGTAAAATGAAAAATGTTTTTGCGCTTGTACATATCTAATCACCCATCACATGCTTGTAAGGATAGCACTAATTTCTTACGATTCGATTGCTTCATATGGAAAGTTGCAATATGAAGTATAGTTTTGCAGGTGACAATTTGGTGACAATGGATTTTTGGGACTGTAATATGTAAGCACAAATAGCAATCTATTTATTTGTTTTTCACCGCATATTTAAAACACTCAACACCCTCTGCCCCCTTAATTCCTAATCTTGAGACCGTGAGTTCGAATCTCGCCGGGAACGCCACTGAAATCAAATTTTTTTTCTGAATTGACATACCTCTTATAAAACAAAGTGTGCAAATTCTTGGAAATTGAAGATATTTCAGTTACTCTTACCCAAATTGGGAGGGCAAGAGTAATATCAGCAAAATAACATAACTTTTAACCGATAATTTTCAAGATTTCTGGAATTAACAGCATCTTTGGATGACATCCTTCCATTAGCGCATTTGCCAAGGTTTCATATTGTTTCATGCCAAAGCTTGATAGGAACCTGGCTGATTAATCCTATGATTCAAGATTACATCTGGAAACAATATCTTAATGTGTCTCAAATCCCATGCCATAAAAGAATGTTTCATCGATGGCGACTTGCCCTTTCTCATATATATCCCCTAATTTTTTCAATGCTTCTTTAATACTTATTCCTGGAGGCATAGCTTGGCAAAAATCAGGTAAAAGACATCTCAATTGATCAAAATCAGGTAGTTTATCCGCACAATTTTCTTGACGAGCGATACAATCTAATGTTCTAAAATCAATTTTAAAACTAGGATGTTCAGCGCAAATAAATGCAATCATTTTAATAGTTTTTTCTATCTTCATATTCATAATCACTTTTATAAAAATAGAGTCATCAATAGAACATCGAAAAGGACCAGAACGTTTTTGTCTTTCTTGATAAATGACCTCAAATTCTTTAGGGTTTAAGCGGGGATCAGATTGGAGTCCACTTACAATTTGTATATTGATCTCATGTGTGTTTTTAGACAGGTCATCCATTAATGTGCCTAAAATATCTTTATCTTGAAAAATTGATTTACCATTTTTACGTATATCAACCTCCAGTTCCAAAAGGCCTAACCATTTATCAATTACAGGATCTCTCTCTTCAAGAAAAGTTTTGATTTCTTTTGAAAGGGTTTCAACCTCCTCTCCTAGTTTTTGCCTATAATACCTCAATAAAACAAGAGCACGTTCTATTTCTCTTGGCTCCAAAAGCTCGTCAAGAAAAGCGTCACTCATAAAGGCAACTCTAAAATTGTGATTAAGATATCCTAAGATTAAATCTACGATTCCATGGGGTGATTCTTCATGTATGCCCCAATGTCTGTTTCCTAGAATAGGTTTAAAAATTTCATGTGCTTTTTTTATTTGTGCTTCTTTTATTTCACTAGTAATTTCTATTTCCCAATCACTAAAAGTTCCTGGATTTACGGATTTCACAGTTATACCTAATTTATTTTTAATATGCTCCTCTGCAGCTTTTGCTCCTGTTGATTCCTTAGGGTAAGATATAATTGTTGCAAGAGTATTAAAGTTTTCTGCTTCTAACGATTCAGATTCTCCTTCTGGTACAAAAATAATCGCATCTTTAGATAATTTATGATTCCCTATAATGACAATGTCGTCGTGATATCCTCCGTACCATTTTGTCTCTAAGGCTTTAAATGTTTCAATGATGGCATACTTTCTTTTTAACATACCCCTATCGGCAGTTGCCTTTACTGAAACTGGTTTATTCCATGCAAAATGTAAGGACGATCTTTCAGGCATAGCTCGGTTAGGAGGAGGTATTCTTGTTCCTATTGCAGCTCCTGCAATCATTGTTCCTCCCTCAGGAAACTTGTTCGTGAGGTGCACACAAAGTGACTTCTTTCTTAACTCTACAAATTTATCAGAAGTTTTTTCCTCTTTTGCTCTTTTACTTATTTGTTCATGCCCTTCTTCAATTACAGAAGAATTCTCTTTTCTTTTTGGGAATCTTACACTTTCTGTTTTTTTATTAAAAAACTCAGTAGTATGAACTGAAGTTGAAGAGATTAACATTAATAAAACAAGAAATTTTTTAAAATAACCCATTGGAAACCTCCTTAATCATCAATATGACATTTAAATATGTGCAGCCACAAACTATTACACACAATTCCTTTACACTCACCTTCCGTAATTTCTACGTATGTAGTCTACTTACGACAAGTTTACCGACGAAAAATGCTCATATTTCTTTCATATTACAAATCTTGATAGCGCCCATTTTGCAAACCATGAAGGAGAAAGCTCATGTTTCTTAAACTTAAAAGATATTTTATCATTGAATTCTTAAGTGCATTTCTTATTTTAGGTCAAAGTTGGGCCACTGAAAGCACTTCGAAGAAAAGTAATGAAATTGACGGCATATCAGCTAAAACCACAACTGCAAATTCGAGGACTCTTCTTAACGACGATGAAAACTCTTTTGATATGGCAAAAATGGCAGCAGAAGATAAAAGATACCAAGACCATTGGCTGCAACAACAAACGGCTTTTGCAAACTATGATACCCCAACAGATGTTAACCAAGTCACGACGGCTTTGGGACATTTAGGAATTGACGAAAGACCCCTAGCCTTTGGCCAAAGATCCTATATTAAAAGCCCAACCGGCGAAACTCAATTTGCCAGCTACAAGCATCAGCCTGAGACTCTGCAGGTTAGAGATTATGGGTTGAGCCCCACACGCGTGAGTTATATTGCAACAGAGGGGCAGCGATATCGAGAAACTTTTACACCAACATTACGTAAGGGAAAAACTTTCAAAGGAAATCGTAAGCATCCTTTCCATGCTTTTTCTCTTACTCTAGGGGGTGAAAAAATTGATTTTGATGCGGGGCACGGAATTGATCAAGCCGATACAGTTGTGGCAAACGGCCGAAACTCAAGTACAGATCCGTTAAATTTTGTACCCCAAAATAGATTTTATAATCAAATGATCCGCAATCATATTGTCAATCATGAGACACGAAATCACTCCGAGGGGTCTTATCGGGAAATTAGTGTTTATGACGAATCCTCCCCTACCCAACACACTCTCTCAAATGGCCAAATATGTCAAATTCCCATTGGCTTTATTTTTGTTATCTTTCGCAATCATCAAGTCGCCCGGACCTTCTATTTTCCAAACCTAATTTCTTATGAGAAGTTAACGCAAGAACAAGGTATAGAGCCAGGCTATCGTAATTATATGAAATATTTTGAAATTTCACGTGAAGCTGTCGTGAATAATGCGGTTGAAGTCGGAGATACAGATCAACACTTACGTGCCGAAAATGACCATTCCTATAAAGGATATCGATCTCTTTCCGGTCGATATGATGTGGTTGACCATATTGGAATGCCAAATTCCGCGAAAGCCGCTTTACGTCGTCTTTTGGCGATCTATCATATGGAACAAGCCGCTCACCTGGAATTTCGCTGCGTAGAACAAAAAGCAGAACTGGTACGTATCTTCACCAGTAAAATGAAGTATTATGCATTGGATAAAGCCGATGAGGAAGAAGAGCAAGAAAGAGATAAAGCTTATTGGCAAGCTTTTAAAGATGAAGAAAAAAAGCTTATTGCAGAGCATCCGGAGGTCGGTGAAAAGTTTGATTTAGCAGAATATGCCATACGCGATAAATATTTTTTGCGAAGGTTAGATGGAAAAATACCGGCAGATGACCCTCGAGAAATGGCTTTAAAACGGGTTGACGAAGCCCATAAAAAGCGGGAGAAGGGTCAGGATCTTTATAACCCAGAACGAGCCAAATTATGGCTTTCTCGCACAGAAAAAGCTGTTCAAGATATGCCAAATGTTGAGGATATTATTCGCCTCTTAGAACTTTATGATATTCCTGAGGTGGAAAACCGAGATAAGAAAAGATCTCTTGAGGCTTTATTAGAAAGTCAAGGCCATGAGGCAAGCCTTGAAGAGCAAAAAATGGTGGGCGACTACTTTTTCCACCAACTCTCGAACACAAATCGAGAAGCGGAAATGAAATTAATTCAAGAAAAAGTTGATGCCTGGAAAGCGATTATTGAAATGAGAATTGATGAAAGCAGATCTGTGTCAGAAATCAGAAGAGCTGCGGATTGGTATCACGCTGGCAGCGGCATACTGGGTGAAAATATCACGAAGGCCCGTAAGTTTTATAAACTCCTGCTACCTCATGCTAAAAAATATGAACAACGCCGCCTAAATTCTTGTTTAGATCAATTAGACACAATCGAAGGCTATCGGAAAACTCAGAAAAAAGATGGCTTAAAACAAGCTTGATAACAAAATAATAAAGTGCTTTGTGAAGATTGAGTCTGTCGAATGACAGACTCAAGTTTAGCACATCATCTGCATTGGTTATTAATTAAATGTACACGCAAAACAATGTTTGTATTAAATTTATAAAGCTTTGAACGGTGCCCATTTCAATGAGCTCTTTCTTGATTTAATAAATTTTAATAACGGTCACTTACGGATAAATTGCCTTAGGAAGGCCAACCTTGATTTTGGATTTTCTCCCCCTTCAAGAACAGTCGAATCTATCGCCGTTCTCTCAGGTGGAAAATTCATAGCCGCCTGAATAGCTGTCAGCATACTCGCAGCTTTTTCTGATGATAAACTAGCATCAAGATCGGATCGACTCATGTCAAAATTCCTTTGTAAGGTTTCCAAGGCGCTTAAAAATGTATAAGGCTCGCTAACCTTCAGCAATGCTTTATACTGTTCCCACAGCTTGTCTATAAAACCTTTATAAGTACCCGGATCGCTTAACACTTCTTGAAAGTCAATATTTGCTTGAATAGGGGTCGATTTCGTGGAACTTGTTTGGACATTTCGTTGTTCTGTCTTGAGGTCACGGCAGGTTGTCATGGCTTGTGCGATTTTCAAAAGATATCCAACTTCCTCCTTATTTTCTAATGGTTTTCCCGGGGGATAAGATTCTGCCGGATAACACATAATGACTTGGCCATCCTTTAATTTAAAACCAAAATGGGCTTTGTAATAGGAAGCCATTAAACTTGTCGTATCATGATAAGTTGTCCGAGATAGATTACAAGTTGCAAATACACCTTTTAATGTACTTCTAAAGTGATGCTCTCCCAAAAATGTTTGAGGAAGACCTGTATGAACAGAACGCATGAATAAGCAATTTTTCCCCACCTTCGGTATGAAAAGATCTGGAATTAATTTTGCCAGTATTTCCTGTCCAATCCCTTTCCCTTTATACTGGGACATTAGGTGGAATCTAACTTCAAGAAATCCAGCGTTTTCGCCCGGACTCGTTATAAATTGAGGAAAGGTAACAATCCCTATAGTGGTTAGATCAACAGGACTTCTTATACAATAATTCCCAAAATCTACATTTTCAGGATATTCTAAGGCCGGTCCAATATTTTCTACAAAATGTCGGGCTCCCGAGTGCGTGAGCCCTACAACCTCTTCCACACCTGTGGCTTTGGCATCCGCAAAGAGAAGGTTAAATACCATTGTATAATCACTTGTAGAAAGGACAGGGGCTAAAATAAACTTTTCTGTTTGAATTCTATAAAAAGCCGACATGACTTTTTCTTTTTTAGGTAATCCCTCAAGACTAGGCTCTGGTTGCTGAGGATCTACCGCACCCAATTCATCTCCGCTCCGCTTTTTTCTTTTGGTAATATTTTCCGCGGTATCTGCCCTTTTCAAAACATGAGAGGTGCTTACCCCCACATTTTGCCCATCATCACTAAGAACCACAGGGCGTTGGGCACTTCCCTCACCTGCCTTTTCCTCTTGGCTCGCGTAGGTCGGCACGCAGCAGATTAAAATCATTGCGAAAGTTAAATTTTGGAAGCGCATTATTTTTTATTCCTTATAAAACCATATTTCTTCATAAAATAAATGAAGCCGAATTATGAGGCAAGAGCCCTCAAAATACATCTCATCATCCAACTGACCTATTCATTTATCAGCATTAATTTCGTTTTAAATAAGTTATCGGCTTGAGTTCGTTACCTCAATACCTTATAGTTTTGCCATGATTGCGTAAATAAATAAAGCGAAACCACTGATGGTACAGGATTGTATTTTATTTTTTAAATTAGGACCCTATAGACCATGACGACACCTATTATGGTAACGGGGGCTGCAGGTTTTATTGGTTTTCACACGGCTTTGTCCCTATTGAAGCAGGGCAAAACAGTCATTGGAATCGATAATATGAATCCTTACTACGATGTCAAATTGAAAGAAGATCGGCTTAAGCTTTTACAAGCTTTTCCCACTTTTCGATTTCATGCAGTCGACATCAGTGACAAAAAGGCTATGGAAGAAATTTGGCAGGTGCATGCCCCTATTTTCCACGTCATCAATTTAGCTGCTCAAGCCGGTGTTCGATATTCTTTAATGGACCCATTTCCTTATATTACAAGCAATGTTATGGGATTTATGGTTATTTTAGAGCTATGCCGCCATCAACCTAATTTTCAACATTTGGTTTATGCCAGTACGTCTTCTGTTTATGGGACAAATAAGGATATGCCTTTTGAAGAGACCATGCGAACAGATTCACCAATGTCTTTATATGCTGCCACGAAACGCAGCAACGAACTTATGGCTCAATCCTACAGTCATCTCTACGATCTGCCCGTTTCAGGATTACGTTTTTTTACTGTATATGGACCTTGGGGTCGACCAGATATGTCTGCATTTAAGTTTATGAAGGCAATGTTAGCTGGGGAAGCTATTGATGTTTATAATCATGGAGAAATGGCCAGGGACTATACCTATATTGATGATATCGTAGATGGAATTTTAGGGGCGCTTAATTCTCCCACCAAAGTGAAGAAAGATGAGCTCCACCCGGTTTATAATTTGGGAAACAATCATAGCGAATCGCTTCTGCATTTTATCGAAATTTTGGAAGAATCTTTGCATATTAAAGCCATTAAAAACTTTCTTCCTTTGCAAGATGGCGATGTCCCCAAAACTGCTGCAAATATTACAAAAGCGATGAAAACCTTTGGCTATGCGCCGGCAACCCCCATTCATGTTGGCATACCACGTTTGGTCGCGTGGTACAAAGAATACAATGGAATATAATAACATTCGAGTATGGATATAGGATAACTAGATGACTCTCGCATTTACTTTCCCGGGACAAGGTTCACAATTTGTTGGTATGGGACGTGAGTTTGTTGAAACTTTCCCGACTGCAAGACATGTTTTTAATGAGGTTGATGAAGCCTTACAAGAAAAATTAAGTCATAAAATTTTGGACGGTCATCAAGATGACTTAACGCTAACGGAAAATGCTCAACCCGCCCTTATGGCCGTAAGCATGGCCATTGTAAGAGCGCTTGAAGCAGAATTAGGAAAACCTCTTCCTACCTTATGCACCTATATGGCTGGACATTCGTTAGGCGAATACACCGCACTTTGTGCAACGGGTGTCTTTTCTCTCTTTGACACAGCTCGACTCCTTCGTCTTAGAGGACGCGCTATGCAAGAAGCCGTTCCCGTAGGTGTTGGTGCTATGGCAGCAATTTTGGGTCTGGATGCCAACGATTGTGAATCTTTAGCCAATGATGCCGCTTTGGGAGAAATTTGCGTCATTGCTAACGATAATTCTCCGGGACAAATTGTTTTGAGCGGACATGCGGGCGCGATTGAACGCGCAATTGCCATGGCGCCCGAACGCGGCGCGAAAAGAGCCCTCCCTCTAGCCGTTAGTGCACCCTTTCATTGCGATCTCATGAAACCTGCTGCCGTTACGATGGCAACAGCCCTCAAAGATACTAATATGAATGAAGCCCATAAGTCCATTATGTCTAATGTTACAGCTATGCCTGTCAAAGAAGTCAGTCTCATCCGCACTCTGTTAATAGATCAAGTCACTGCACGCGTTCGCTGGCGAGAGATCGGATTAAATTTTGGCCCTTTAGGTGTCACAAATGTCATTGAAATAGGTGCCGGAAAAGTCTTAACAGGTCTTGTGAAACGAATTGACCCTGGTCTTAATGCTCTGGCTATTAATACGCCTGATGACATGAATGCTTTTTTAAAAACTCTTTGAAAACAATCAACAAAAGGATGAAATAAGAATGTTTAAATTGACTGATCAGACTGCTCTCGTAACTGGTGCTTCAGGATCAATTGGTGGTGCCATCGCGAAAGCTCTTTATTCCCAAGGGGCAACAGTAGCCATTTCCGGTACCCGTGAAGACGCTCTTAAAACTTTGGCAGAAGAGCTAAAAGCATCCGGGCAAAAAGGTCAGATCCACATCCTTCCCTGTAACTTGAGTGATTCAGAAGCTGTTGAAGCTTTATTTCCTAAGGCTGAGGAAATAATGGGTAAGGTTGACATTTTGGTAAACAATGCAGGCATTACCCGTGATGGGCTTTCCTTGCGGATGAAAGATGAAGATTGGGCCCAAGTATTAGATGTGAATCTCACATCATCATTCCGTTTATGTCGTGCTGCCATAAAATTCATGATGAAACGTCGAATGGGACGCATTATTAATATTGCGTCTATTGTTGGCGTTACGGGCAATGCGGGTCAAGCCAACTACGTAGCCTCCAAAGCCGGACTTATAGGTCTTTCAAAGTCCTTGGCCCAAGAGGTTGCCAGTCGAGGAATTACCGTAAATTGTATTGCACCTGGCTTTATTACGTCCCCCATGACGGCGGAATTACCAGATAGTGTAAAAGAAAAACACTTAAGCGCCATTCCTCAAGGTCGTATGGGTTTACCTGAAGAAATTGCGGCAGGAGCTGTTTATCTAGCAAGCCCAGAAGCTGCTTATGTTACAGGACAAACTTTACATATTAATGGCGGAATGTTTATGAATTGAGAGAGAAAGCTTGAATTATGTCAAAATTCAGGGTAATTAGAGACAAGATTGTTCTGAATCTCATTGAACGTTTGGAGCAACGAGTTATAGTTATGCATAAAATTTAGGAGAGAAGTTAAAATGACTGAAGTTGCAACACGCGTTAAAGAAATTATCATTAAGCACTTAGATGTTGATCAAAGCAAAGTTACCGAAAGTGCAAGCTTCATTGATGACTTGGGCGCTGACAGCCTTGATACAGTCGAACTTATTATGGAATTTGAAGAAGAATTTGGCTGCACAATTCCTGATGATGCAGCGGAAAAACTTCGCACTGTTAAGGATGCCATTTCCTACATTGAAGCGAACAACGCCTAGAGTTCGCTTTTATACCAATCCTTCATAAGAGGTAAATCAAAAGCATGACACGTCGCGTCGTTATAACTGGTATTGGAGTTGTATCTCCCCTAGCAGACGGAGCTGAACTAACCTGGAAAAAGCTGATTGAAGCTGAATCAGGTATACGTGGTATAACGTCTTTTGATGTTTCTGATCTTCCTGCTAAAATTGGGGGATCTGTGCCTTTGGGTGATGGATTAGGCTTATTTCAACCTGATAATTATATGTCTGCGAAGGAACAGCGTAAAGTTGATAAATTTATCCTATACGCTGTTGCAGCCGCTACACAAGCGGTGGAGGATTCGGGTTGGCTGCCTCAAGACGAAGAATCAAGAGAAAGAACTGGTGTCATGATTGGTTCTGGTATTGGGGGTTTACCTGAAATAGAGAGTACTTCTCATATTTTAAAAGATAGCGGCCCTCGTCGAATTAGTCCCTTCTTTATTCCGTCCTGCTTAATTAATTTAGCTTCCGGGCATGTTTCCATTAAATACGGGTTTAAAGGTCCCAATCACGCGGTTGTAACGGCCTGTGCTACGGGTGCACATGCTATTGGAGATGCTTCGCGAATGATTATGTTCGGTGATGCAGATGTAATGGTTGCGGGAGGCACAGAAGCTGCTGTCTGTCGCATCGGCATGGCGGGCTTTGCGGCTGCCCGGGCTTTGTCCACAGAATATAATGACACCCCTACTAAAGCATCTCGCCCCTGGGATGAGGGACGTGATGGATTTGTGATGGGTGAAGGATCTGGTATTGTTGTTTTAGAAGAATATGAGCATGCCAAAAAGCGTGGCGCCAAGATTTATGCGGAAATTATCGGCTACGGTATGTCTGGGGATGCCTACCATGTCACCGCTCCTGCGGAAGATGGTAATGGTGGATACCGCGCGATGCGGGCTGCTTTGAAAAATGCATCCATAAATCCAGAGCAAATTGACTATATCAATGCCCACGGCACGTCGACTCCGCTGGGAGATGCAGTTGAAATTGCAGCAGTCAAGCGCTTATTCGGCAACCAAACTCACTCATTTTCTATGTCTTCAACGAAATCTGCCATTGGCCATCTTTTGGGAGCGGCTGGGAGTATTGAAGCTATATTTTGTGCACTTGCGCTTCGTGACCAAGTTGCCCCTCCTACTCTTAACCTAGAAAGTCCTTCTGAAGGTTTTGAGAAATTAGATTTAGTCCCCCTTACGGCAAAGTCACGACCTATCAATATCGCCCTATCCAATTCTTTTGGTTTTGGCGGAACAAATGCCTCTCTAGTCTTAAAAAGAATTTAATCTTTTATCATTATGAAGCGTAGATGGATAAATTATCTTATTTGACGTGATTTATTAAGCGTCGTTTGAATGTGTGCTTTATATAAATCCATAAATACGGGTAAAGTTAGGTTTTCTACACTTTCGACTTCACTTCGGTAGCACATATAGATAAATCGAATCACTGAGAGTAATTGTGGTGAACAATTGACCCAGCCCAACCTATGTATCAGTCTTAAAGGCAGTGCTTTTTGGTTTATATATGTTAAAGCGCTCCGAAGCCTCAGGTATTGAATTAACGATATATTGTTCCAGAAGGTAGGCAGCCCGCCTTGGGGGGGTTCTAAAGAAATTTGCATTTGTTCAATTGTGAGGGGTATTCCTTGTCTTAGCAATGGCATAACCGTTTGCCCACTTTCTTTATCGGAAGAATAAAATAGAAAGTTAAAGGATTTTTGTAAAAAATTTTGGGGGCGTAATCTTATTGTGTATACTTCTCCCTGATTTGTTTGATACTTGCAAATAATAAGTTTTTGCGAAAAAACTACAATGCTTGCTGAATGAACACCAAGATATCGCGTACTATTTTGTAAAGAGAAATTTCTTAAATTTTCAGCCAGAAACCTAATATCATCAATTTCAGTTTTTGTTAAAGATCTGGGCTCTTGCATATGAAAAACATTTTCCATTCGGCTATATTCAAAAGCAATAAATGTTTGAACATCAAAACGGGCTTTAATCGGCGCACTTTTTTTGGACTCTTTTCTGAAATCACCCCAATTCGTTGACGAAGACACACTTGGCACAGACGGTACATTAGCCGTTGCGTTAACCAATAAAACAGGGGCGCCTTGCACGTTAAGATTTCTACGAGTTCCTTGTCTTTTTAATTGCTTTCTTCTATGAGTGCTGGAAGGGTTGTCACTCTGACCTCCTGCTATAGCCCCAGTATTATTCTGTGTGGGGGTTGCGGGTAGATTGGCAGAAATTCTAGGATTATAAATTAACCTTTGCGTTGGTTTTGGTAAACTGGTCAATTTATCAAAACGATTTGATGATATATCATCCGTCCCCTTAATGGGATGGATCACGAAACAAGATACGTAGAATAGGACTGAAAGGCAATTTTTTTTCATTTCAATTTCCTTAGATTTTGATTGCTATTTATTATAGCACTAGCAACTTAAAAGCCTCCTTTTCAAGAAGATTTTTTTAGAAAATTTTTGATATAGAAATTGAAATAAATTAAATTTGATAATTTTTAAAAAAGTGGTGATTTTTCTTTATAATTTAGCTCTTGCAATTTGAATAATTTATTGGTTATTATGAATTATCTCTAGAAATTGAGATAAATTTCACGAATTACTGGGTAAATAACTTGTAAATGCAATGTGGCACAACCACATAAAGAATATACCCAAGAAGAACCTAACAATATTTATTGCTTTTAGTTGAAAACTTGGATTCTGATTCTAAAAATTACTATTTAGATAAATTTATCTAAATTTAGGTCATTAAAACCAAGGAATTATGTCACTTCACGCAGAATCTTGATGTGCGCCATTACGCCGCAGTGGCTTTTATTACATTAGTGTTAGAATAGATAACATTAGGAGAAAATTTATGACAAATTTACATAAAAAAGCGAAAAACCTCCCCAAAGGTAGTCAAAGCCTGGCGAATGATTTGCGTGTAGCCTTAATGACGCAGCAGCTTCAAGTTGTTTTTCAACCAAAGGTCTGCGCGGACACCCAGCGAATTGTCGGCGCTGAAGTATTGCTTCGCTGGCTACACCCTATTGAAGGCCTCATCTCTGCGGAACGTTGGGTTTCTATAGCTGAAGCCCACAATTTGATGCGTCCCCTCACTGTTTGGCTTGTTGATACTGCCATATCTCATTTAAAGAGTGCTGGTGAAACAGCCTTGCCGCTTGCTATAAATGTTTCTCCAACCATTATGGATGGCGCGTTTGCTCTCCACATTCTCAAAGCTCTTAATGTTGCAAATGTTGCGCCTCACTTATTAGAAGTTGAAATTACGGAATCAGCCCCTGTGAACAATATTACGAATCTTGCGAATGCTGTTCGTTTAATACAATCAAAGGGTGTAAAAGTTTACCTTGATGATTTTGGTACAGGCTACTCTACCATGCAATATTTAGTCTCTGTGCCTGTCGATGGGGTTAAAATGGATAAAAGTTTTGTCCAACAGGCACCCTTAATTCCAGCGGCTCGCTTGATTCTGAAATCTCTTATCGACTTAGCCCATGAAATTGGTGTTACCGTTGTTTGCGAGGGTGTTGAAACTGTTGAGCAACTTGTGCTTGTCAAAAATTTAGGGGCACAAGTTATCCAAGGCTATTTAATTGGCAAACCAATGTCAGCAGAAGCCTATGCCGCACGGATCGATTCACCAACAACACCTATTTTCCTTGATCTTGATGTTGACTACTACAAATTGCATGCTTCTTAAATTTATAAATACCTTTTCTAGCTAGGTCATAACATATAAAGCGATTTAGCGAAAAAGAACGGTAAAGCATCTAACACGGGTGCAAATAGAAAATGGGAAGCATGTTAATGTGGCAAATATTTATCTCCTCACCCCTCAAATCCCCAGCTGACAAAAGAAGGAAAATCTGCAATAGTTCTTTTGAAAGAATATTCCTTTTAAGGAAAGTAGGTCAATGTCTCCCTCAGCTCGTGTTCCAACCATTTTGTGTATTTTGGATGGCTGGGGCATTGCACCTGTTTCCCAAATTAATGGGATTACTGCGGCTTATACACCCGCTTGGAACTATATACTCAACACTTACCCCCACGCCGAACTCCAAGCCTCTGAACTTTATGTAGGGTTACCTCCAGGGCAAATGGGAAATTCAGAAGTCGGCCATATGACGATCGGGGCCGGACGTGTGGTTCTACAAGATCTGCCCCGCATAGATCAAAGCCTTCAAAATGGAACTTTGGAATCTAACCCCCAATTTTTAGAATTTATCAGTCAACTTAAAAAAACTGGGGGAACTTGCCATCTTCTCGGATTGCTTTCACCAGGGGGAGTTCATTCTCATCAATCACACATAGAAAGTATTGTTCACCTATTATTCAAGCATAAAATTCCCGTCAATATCCATGCTATCCTCGATGGCAGAGACACACCCCCTCAAAGTGCCTATACATATCTCCAGGAATTTTTTGCCAAAACGAATCACACCCTCTCAACAATTGGCGGACGATATTATGCTATGGATCGAGATAAACGGTGGGACCGAATTGAGAAGGCTTATCGTTGCCTCACTTTTGGTGAAGGACCTCGTACACAAGATCCTCTGGCTTTACTCAAAGATCTTTACAATCAGGGGATCGGAGATGAATTTATACATCCCCACTGTGTTAATGATTATGCAGGCATAATGGACGGCGATGGTCTTTTTATGCTAAATTTTCGGGCTGATCGCGTTCGACAAATATTGAGCGCACTGCTTCTTCCCAATTTTAAAGATTTCGATAGAGGCACTCCTCCTCGTTTTAGCGCAACCCTTGCTATGGGGGACTATGCAGCGGAATTAACACCCTTTATCCCTGCCCTATTCCCTAAAGAACAAGCAACATCCCCCCTAGGGGCGGTTGTCGCCGCAGCTGGTCTTAATCAACTACGCATTGCGGAGACAGAAAAATACGCTCACGTTACTTTTTTCCTCAATGGTGGACGTGAAGAGGTCTTTCCTGGAGAAGACCGTGTTATGATTCCCTCACCTGACGTGGCTACATATGATTTAAAGCCAGAAATGTCGGCAAAAGAGGTCACAGATAAAGTTGTTGAAGCCATCACCACCAAATGTGCCGATCATCCTTATTCTTTAATTGTCATCAATTATGCCAATACGGATATGGTTGGCCACACCGGTATTCAAGAAGCAATTGTCAAAGCTGTGGAAACAATTGATCATTGTTTAAGTCGATTAGAAGTTGCTGCTAAAGATGCAGGGTATGCATTAATTATTACAGCAGACCATGGAAATGTTGAGCAAATGATCAATGAAACAACAGGTGAAGTACATACAGCCCATACCTGCAACCCTGTTCCCTTTGTACTTATAAATGGACCAAAGTCTATTACCCACGTTGCTAATGGACAACTCAGTGATATTGCCCCAACAATATTAACGCTTCTCGATTTACCCATCCCTGAAGATATGACCGGGAAATCATTGTTAAAAGAAAGAGCCGGACATGACGTGGCTTAAAATAACAGTATCGCTCATCTTGTGCATACACGGGGTTCTGGCACAACCGAATGGGAAGAAACTGTCACAAAAAGAAGCGGCTCAGAAATTGGTGACTATTGCTGCAACCATTCAAAATCACGAACTTCAACTGTCAGCGGTAGAATATGACTTGAACCGGGCTCGAGCAGAGGAAGGCGCAATTTTGGCGGAACTAGATCACCACAACCAACGCTTGATGGAAACGATTCACTATTTACGTCATGCTACACAATACACACCGCTTTTAGCTATGCTTTCCGCGCCAAAACCGGAAGATGTCATCCACAGCTCTATGCTACTAAGGTCGATCACACCTGAAATTCATCAACGCAATCAACAACTTTTGGAAAAGGTGCGTGCCCTATCAGACATTCGTAATACCTTAGAACGAAAGCAGAACCAGCTCCAAGATCTCACTTTTAATTATTATCAAGAGCGTGAAAGTTTAGATCTCCTATTAAATACAAAATCCCAAACTCCTCCCACACTTGATGAAAGTACAGTAGAACCTCCCAACGAGCTAACTTTGAGAAAACCAGTCGTTGGAAAACTCATTCCCTCATTTGGTAGCACAGATCCCGAATTGGCATCCTATAATGGGGGTGTGTTATTTGTTACTCGATCAGAAGCCCAAGTTATCTCTCCTGTGTCAGGCACAATTGTGTTTGCCGGAGATTATGCTAAAGGGCAAGGAAAAATGGTTAGTATCCAAACACCAAATTATCTTATTATTCTCTCAGGCCTTGAGACCTTAAATCGGAATTGCTCAGTTGGTCACAATGTCGTAGTTGGAGAGCCAATTGGCGTCATGCAAAAGATAAACTCAAAGAAAAACAAAACATCTGTTCAAAAACAACCCAGACTTTATTTAGAAGTATGGAACCAAGAGCAAACTATTGATCCACAATCTATCCTGCAAGAAGAGGGGAAAGACTCTCATGTTTCGTAAGGCAAACGTTATATTCATAACATTATTGCTGTTGAATGGTTGTGGAGACTCTTCAAAAAATTCTCGCTCAACTCCTGCTTTTTCAGAACCTCTTATCTCAAAAATTGTTGAAAAAGTTCGACAAGAATATGTTGAAAAGCCTGATGAAAAGAAGATGTTAGATGGTGCTCTCAACGGAATGCTCACAGCCTTAGATCCCTACTCCGGTTTTTATACTCCTGAGGCCTATAAAATTTACACCGCATCCCAAAAGGGTGAGTTTGGTGGGTTGGGTATGAGTATTATTCTCATTGATGGTGTCTTAAAGGTAATTGCTCCGTTAGATGATACACCGGCTCAAAAAGCAGGAATTAGGGCCGGAGATATGATCACGCAAATTGATGGAGTACCCATAGCGTCCATTCCGGTTGAAGATGTCTTGCAAAAGCTTCATGGCAAACCAGGAACATCTGTTTCTTTAAAAATTGCGCGCGGCTTCGCGACACCTTTTGTCATCAAAGTCACGCGAGATCTAATTATTGTTAATCCGATTAAATACCGTGTGGAGGGTAATGTTGGTTATATCCGAATCAGTACATTTAACGATCAGACAACCGAAAAACTTATCCAAGCCATAGAGTCTATCCAAAGGAGCTTAAATAAAAACCTTCGGGGTCTCGTCCTCGACTTAAGAAATAATCCAGGAGGCGGAGCGGAGCAGGCTGTATCTGTCTCCAGCTTATTTCTTAACTCCGGCATCATCGTTCAAATTAAGAGTCGAAATGCTGCCTATAATCAAATTTATAAGGCAAAAAGCAAAGATATGATAAAAGATATCCCCCTCGCTATTCTTATAAACCAAGGTTCGGCATCTGCTTCTGAGATTGTGGCCGCTGCTTTACGGGATAATCATAGAGCCGTCCTCATTGGGGAAAAGACTTTTGGAAAAGGATCTATTCAAGATCATTTTACTTTAGGAGATTACGGAACTATAAAGTTGACGATTGCCAGATTTTACACACCGAAGGGACAAGAAATTCAAGGTAAAGGCATTCAACCGGACATTACCCTTTCACCCGTCACCCCATCCGACCCTTTAAAAGAAATTGAAAAAAACACGGATAATGACGATAAACAACTTCAAAGAGCCATAGATCTGTTGCAAGGTTTATGGGTGGTAAAAATGCGCTTATGAAAAAAAAATCCTCCCCCCCCCACCCATCAGCAAAAACGAGACGCAAGTTTTTTCACTTTTCGTACCCATTCGTATTGATGCTTATTATTCTTGTGATCATCGCAAGTCATTATTTATTAGGAAAAAAAGAGGCAAAAAAAGAACAGACTGCCTCCCCCTCAATTCGCACATCAATCCCTAGCGAAGAAAAAGCCCCAAACACATTCACAGAAAAAGAAGACGAAGCAGAGGAGGAAAATGAGAATGGTGATGAAGAAAATACCAAAGACGAAGAAAGTCCATGGACTCTTTTAAAAACCGCCCTGCCCCCTCGATTTTCCCAGTCTCCTTCGAAAGATCGGCCTGCACGTGTTGCTATTATTCTCACGGGCTTAGGTCTTAATAAGGCTTGGACTGATAAAGTATTAGAATCTTTTAAAGGGAAAATATCTCTTGCCTATAGCCCTTATAGCCCTAAGCTTACTGAGCAGTTAGAACAAGCCACCCTTAAGGGATATCAACCAATGGTTGCTTTGCCTATGGAATCTAATTCTTATCCCACGATAGATACGGGACCTTATACGCTTTTGACTGCGGTGAATTCTGAAGAGAATATGAGGAAGCTAAAAAACATTCTTGAAAAAACTCCTCCAGGAACAGCCGTCATAGGAGAGTACGGGGGAAAATTCACAAAATCTACGACTGATCTGACGCCAATCTTGATTGAGCTTAAAAATCAGGGGCGGATATTTGTGGATCCGAATACAACTATTTATTCACAAGTACAAAGTACGTGTAAAGTTCTAAATACGCCTTGCTTTCAAGTCGATCTCACTCTTCCCCTAACCACAACAACAGCTGAAAGAGATGATTTTTTTAAAAAAATTATTCAAAATTCTCAAGAAAATGGTATCATTGTTATAAGTGTACCTGCCATTCCACTGTTTATAAGCTATTTACAAGAATGGGTGGGAATACTTGATAAAAGCGGTATAAATCTTGTGATGATTACTGAGCTCAAAAACCCAGAATATTCTTTGGTAAGCCCCAAAGATCAAGGTAAAATAGATGTCCAAAGACAGGATTCACATCAACCCGGATAATATAGAATACCGTAAAGGTGTGGGAATCATGATTTTAAATGATGATTCGAAGGTATGGGTTGGTCAACGTCAGGACTCAGTCAATCTTATTGGCCCAAATACCTGGCAAATGCCCCAAGGAGGTATTGATCATATAGAAACACCTTGGCAGGCTGCTTTAAGAGAAATGAAAGAAGAAATTGGAACCGTCAATGTGCGTCTCATTGCAGAGAGCCACGATTGGATTTCCTATGACTTTCCTGAAGAACTTTACTCTACATTATGGGGAGGATGTTTTTTTGGGCAAACTCAAAAATGGTTCTTGGTAAAATTTCTTGGTTCTGATTCTGAGATTAATATTGAAACCCGCCATCCTGAATTTATAGCCTGGCGGTGGGTAAACCCTCAAGATCTTCCAGAGATTATTGTGCCTTTCAAACGAGATCTCTACGTGAAGCTTTTAGAAGAGTTTAAAGAACATTTATCAACTGCTTAAAAATTATCGGGATGTAAAAAATTCTCTTAAATTTAAAGCGCTACAACACTTGACAAACAACCTCCATTTGCGCCAATGTCCCATTTAGAAGCAAGCTCGTTGAATTAATCAATTAAGAATAGGTAATTTCTGGTTGCTAATTTTAAGGGTAAGACCGTCAATAGACCCTCTAACAATGAAGTGTTTGAATAGCTATGACCTACTTTTCTTGCTTTTATCAACAAACACAGAGAATGAGAAACCGACCGGGGTTTATACCTGAGGTTAGGAAATATAATCCACTTATGAGTCGCTTCGTTTCACTAAAAATGTTTGCTGGGGTTCTTCAATACTAATTTTAAGGTTTCTGGAGTGATGATGCCCACTTTGCCATCCCCTCAATCGACATATTTCTCAATTCCAAGACAGATTTGGGGTATCGGATGGGGTGTATTTTTTATTAATACTTCTTCCGTTATGGTTCGCGCGATTGCAGCCGTATATCTTAAGGCTTTAGGTGTAGAAATCGGTTGGATTGGACTTTTAGAAGGGTTTATTGAAGGTTTATCTTTTGTCATTAAAACATTTGCTGGCGTCATAAGTGATTATTTACGCCGCAGAAAAGCCTTTGTAACCATTGGTTATATCCTCATAGCTTTGAGTAATCCTATTATTGCATTATGGGCCACTTTTGGTGGGGTTTTTGTATATCGGGTCATTGCCCGGATTGGAAATGGTATACAAGCCACACCACGAGATGCGTTGGTGGCTGATATTGCCCCTGCCAAAAGTCGGGGTGCTTGTTATGGTTTACGTGTTGGCTTGGGTATTGCTGGATCTTTTGCCGGGGCCTTTATTGCTTGGCACTTCATGCATAGAACGAGCAATAACTATCAACAACTTTTCTGGCTCGCTACAGTTCCCGCTATAGTAGCGGTTCTCATTGTTCTCATTTTTGTGAAAGAACCCAAAAAGAATCTTCACCCGAAAGATCATCAAACCCGTCACCCTATTCACTGGGCAGACTTGCCCCGTTTAGGCCGGCAATTTTGGACATTAATGGGGGTTGTGGCTATTTTTATGATTGCTCAAGTCGGTGAGCCCTTTATGGTTCTGCATGCTCATCTGAACTTTGGGCTACTTGAAGCGGATGCACCAATAATTTTTCTTCTTTTTAATGCAACTCATTCCGCATCCTCCTTGCCTGTAGGAATGCTGTCAGATCGAATGAGTCGCTACCATCTATTGGCGCTAGGTTTTCTTGTGCTTATTGCCTCAGACTTAATTTTGGCAACGGCAACAAATTTGACAAGCGTCTTTATTGGTATTGCCATTTGGGGATTCCAGATGGGCATCCACCAAAGTATGTTTCTTGCTCTTATAGCGGATAATTCACCTGACGATTTGCGCGGCACAGCATTAAGCGTATATTATCTCATTTGTGGCGCCTCCCTCTTTTTAGCTAACACATGTGGAGGAATTGTTGCACAAGTATTTGGCTCAAGTTCAACCTATCTCTTCTCTTTTGTCGTCGCTGCCATCGCACTCTTTTTCCTTGTTTTCATTATGCCTAAAAAAAGAGATAAATCTAACAAACCTATTGCGTAAAATATTTGTATAGAGTATGGTCCTGTTAGGTTTTATAAATAATACCTACTATATAAATACATTGGCATTTTGAGTGTTTTGATCGCTGATTATCGTGTTGCATTTGCAAATACGAAAGCATCACTATAATATGCCAAATAATAATGCAAGGACGCATGTTATGATTGAAGCGGGGATAGGATGTCGCTAAACGACACACCAAACCAATCTTCACCACCAATTTCTCCAATTCTTCCGATCTATCGTTTTTCTTATTTTTCTCCAACCATTATACCTAGTAACATATGGGCGTTAGGCGCTTCCATGTGTCTTATTAATATATCCGTAATAATGGTTTACAGTCTTTCCGCTCTATATATGAGCACTATAGGAATATCAACCGTTTGGATTGGTTTGTTGGAAGGTGTCGTTGAAGCCACTTCCTTCTTTATGAAATTATTTTCTGGAATTTTAAGTGATTATCTCAAAAAGCGTAAAGGCATAATGTTAATTGGCTATGGCTTAACTGTTATCAGCAAACCTCTAATTGGTATGTCGACAGGTTTTTCTGCTGCTTTTGCGGCTCGCGTCATTGAACGCTTAGGAAATGGTATCCAAGCAACACCGCGGGATGCTTTAGTGGGTGATGTGGCACCACCAGATCATCGCGGGGCTTGCTATGGTTTGCAACGTAGTCTTGGCATTATTGGCTCAACTATCGGAGCTGTACTGGGTATGTTAGCCATGATCTACACCTTAAATAATTTTAGGATTGTTTTTTATATTGCAACTATACCGGCTGCTATTGCCTTTGGAATTCTATACTTTGCCGTTAAGGAGCCTAAACATGCTCACTATAAAACTGATATAAGAATAAACAATCATCGCGAAAGACATCCTATCCATTTATCGGACTTAAGACGCCTGGGCAAAGAATTCTGGTGCTTAATGATCATTGTTGCTGTTTTTATGCTAGCGCGTGTTAGTGAAACATTGATTGTCTTAGATGCCCATCATAATTATAAATTACCAACAAGTTATGCTCCTCTCATCATGTGCGTGTATAATATAACTTACTGCCTATTTTCTTTCCCTGTTGGTATTTTGTCCGATCGAATCGGAAGATTTAAAATGCTCGTTGTAGGTATTGGTATTTTAATGATTGCTGATTTTTTCATTTTCTCAGCCACGAGCTTATCAACTCTATTTATTGGTGTCCTTTTTTGGGGATGCCAAATGGGGATCGCTCAAAATACTTTTGCCGCGCTCATTTCTGATATAGCTCCCGATGACCTCCGCGGTACGGCATTTAGTATGTTTTATGTTATCAGTGGAATTTCAACCATCGGGGCTGGATTAGCCGGTGGTTCGCTTGCTCATTTTTACGGAGAAAGTGCTGCGTTCAAGATGAGTTTTCTGGTTGCAGGACTTGCTATGGCAATCCTCTTCTTTTTTAAGCCAGGACAGAAGAAAACGATAGCTATTTCTCCTAAAGCGTAGTAGTAAAAAAGCATAATGATGTCCAAATTAATTTGTTAGGAGTTACAATGCCGACGCCTTTGATGCCTAAAGCAACCGCTGTTTGGCTGATTGAGAATACAAGTTTAACGTTTGACCAAATCGCTGAATTTTGTAATATACATCCCCTAGAAATTCAAGCCATTGCAGATGGTGAATCCTCAACAGGTATGGTTGGTTTTAATCCTATTTCATCTCAACAATTAACTGCTGAAGAAATTAAGAGATGTGAAGTTGACTCAACAGCACACCTTCAGTTAACACCCCCGGTAACAGCTGATTCATTGTTGGGGAAGAAAAAAACACGCTACACACCCGTATCCAAGCGACAAGATCGCCCAGATGCAATTGCCTGGCTGTTAAAATTCCATCCAAATTTGACGGATTCTCAGATTTGTCAATTGCTTGGAACAACAAAACCGATGATTAAATCCATTCGCACCCGTACGCATTGGAATACAAATAATATTAAACCGCGTAGTCCCGTGCAGCTCGGCTTATGTTCACAAAGTGAACTTGATACCATGGTTTTAACGACACTGAAGAATAGTGTGTCCTCAAATGAAACAACACAAATCCTTGAGGATGATGTCTCTAAATCCCAACTCGAAAAAGTATAAAAAAATGTTTTTCTATTGCTCTGGGGATACTAAAAATTAATTTTAAGGTAGTTATTTGAATAAATTGATTAATATAGTTTTTCTTTCAAATTTCTAACTGCAAATTTCATATATTTCAACAAAATATATAAAACACGAAGCCTGCTAATAGTTGACAAACCTGCATAGACTTGGCATGTTTAGATGAATATGTTAACCTTTTGTTAACTATTATGTATGTGTTTACCTCCCCCTAGTGGTTGATTTATGGGATGTAAAGTTTTTTTATTCTTGAGGGGTGTTATATGATATCTTTTTCTCGTCCCCAACTCTCGGGATTATGTTTTCTTCTTATTGCCACTGGCATTGCTGTTCATGAATATCAATCAACCCCGCAAATCGTGAGCGGCGTCACCCAAGAACTCATTACTATACAAAAAGATCCATCTACACCGCCTAACGACTTATCTGAACTTGCGGAACAAATATCTAGTCCATCTGAAAGTCCTCAAGAAACTCAAGAAAAAGACTCTATTTTACAAATTTCTAGCGGTGACACAATGATGTCTATGTTAGGGAAAATTGGCGTTCCTCGGGAAGAAGCTGTGCGAGCTATTGAAGCGTTAAAGCGCGTTTACGACCTTCGTGAGCTAAAAGTTGGACAGGAAATGAATGTGCGATATCGCAAAGATTCTACAAAGAATGAGTCCACTTTGTTGTCTCTGTCTCTCAAATCAGCTCACGATAAAGAAATTGCCCTCGCTGCTGAAGATGGTGTTTTCTCTGCAAAACAATATCAGATTGCTCTTAAAAAGGTTCAAAAACGAGTCATGGGAACTATTGATTCTAGTTTTTATGCAGCTGCTCTTAAAAGAGGTGTGCCCCCTCAAGTTGTCCGTGAAGCCATTAATGCACTTGCCTATGATATTAATTGGCAACACGACCCTACCCGAGGAGATCCGTTTACCATCGTTTACGATGTCTACCAAGACACAAATGGAAATGTTGTGAGATCTGATAATTTAAAATTTGTTTCCTTTGCTCCGGGAGGCAAGAATAGCGGAAAAAACAATGTGCGTCGTGTCTACCGATTCCAACCTGTAAAGGGAACAGCTGGATATTATGATCCAAATGGTATGAATGTTGTCAGAACATTGTTGCAAACCCCTATGGATCCCTCAAAAATGCGTCTGACCTCAAAGTTTGGACGACGGGCTTGGCATCCTTCCGGTTATTCTCGAAATCATAAAGGCGTCGACTTTGGGGCGCCCATAGGGACGCCGGTACGTGCGGCTGGTGACGGTGTCATCATTAAAGCATCAACCTGGGGCCATTATGGTAACATCATTCAAATAAAGCACAATAAAGAATATGTAACAGCCTATGCCCATTTAAGTTCTATGAACGTCAAGGTAGGTCAATATGTTCGCCAAAATCAATTGATTGGTAAAGTTGGCAGAACAGGTCGGACAACGGGCCCCCATCTTCATTATGAAGTCATACACAATGGTGTTCATGTTAATCCACAAGGACTAAAATTGTTACCTACAACAAAGTTGAACCAAAAGGATTTAGCCGAGTTCCATAGAGTTAAAGCGCAAATTGAAAAAGAAGTTGCTGAAATTGCAACTTCACCTTCTCAAGTTGCCTCTGTTCAGACATCAACGAGAACGAGTTGATGCAATCATTTTTATGGGTTGAGCATTTATTCTCAACCCAATAAACAAATATTTGCAAAACACTATCAAAGCACTTGATTTAATTTCCGTATACAGCTAAAAACGAGGAAGCTGTCCCCATCGTCTAGCTGGCCTAGGACACCGCCCTTTCAAGGCGGCAACACGGGTTCGAATCCCGTTGGGGACGCCATTTTTTTTCTTAGCATTTTTCTGGCACTACAATTGATTCTTTTGTCCATTATGGCGTGAAAGACAAAACCTCTCTTAACCAAGTTTCTTTTTTAGGAGTTCATTGACAACACCTGGATTGGCTTTGCCTTGCATAACCTTCATGATTTGACCTACAAAGTAGCCAAACAACTGTTCTTTTCCACTTTTATATTCAACAACTTTAGCAGCATCTCGCTGCAAAAGATCATCAATCGCACTTTCAATGGCACCTGTATCCGATATTTGGCGCAATCCCAATTCATCGACAATACGAGCAGGTGCGGTGCCGCTTTCCCACATTTTGGAAAAGACATCCTTAGCAATTTTACCCGAGATGGTATCATCAAGAATCAAGTCAACCAACTCAGCTAAGTGCTGAGGGGACAAATTCATGGTCTCAATGGTTTTGTTGTCACGATTCAAAACCGCGAAAACCTCGCCCATAAGCCAGTTTGCAATCATTTTTGCTGCTTGTGCACGGTCCTTTGCCTTAGAAGCTGCTACAGCTTGTTCATAGTACGCCGCAATTTCTTGTTCTCCCACCATAACCCCAGCATCATAGGCGGATAACCCAAATTCTTCTATAAATCTTGCTTTCTTAACATCCGGTAGTTCAGGCATTGTTGCACGAACAGCTTCAATACGTTCTTGCGTTAAGCGTAAAGGGCGCAAATCAGGATCAGGAAAATAACGATAATCGTGGGCATCTTCCTTGCTGCGCATAGAACGTGTTTCGCCTTTTGTAGAATCAAACAATCTTGTTTCTTGAGCTATTTCCCCTCCATCTTCCAAAATTTGAAGTTGGCGATGAATTTCGTATTCAATTGCCTGGCCGACAAACCGAATGGAGTTAACATTCTTAATTTCTGTCCTTGTTCCAAAGGGTGTTCCTGGACGGTGCAAGGAAACGTTTGCGTCTGCTCGCATACTCCCCTGCTCCATGTTACCATCACAAGTGCCAAGGTATCTGAGAATCGTTCGTAATTTTTTCATATAAGCCATGGCTTCAGCAGGAGAACGAATTTCTGGCTCGGATACAATTTCCATCAATGCTATACCCGACCGATTGAGGTCTATATATGTTTTTTGAGGATGTAAATCATGAATACTTTTTCCCGCATCTTGTTCCATATGAATTCTGGTAATGTTGATTCGTTTTGATTCCTCACCTTCCAAATCAAGATCTATATACCCCCCCGTAACAATGGGTCGGGTAAATTGTGAAATTTGATAACCTGAAGGCAAATCAGCATAAAAATAATTTTTACGATCAAATACAGATATTAAATTTACATTCCCATTCAAACCTAAGCCCGTTTTGATAGCTTGATCTACACAGCGATGATTTAGGACAGGAAGCATGCCAGGCATACTGGCCCCAAAAAAACCAACTTGAGTATTTGGTTCGGCGCCAAAATCTGTTGAAGCCCCACAAAAGAGTTTTGAATTAGAAATAATTTGGGCATGAACCTCTAAACCGATAACCACTTCCCAAAGACCTGTTTTTCCTTCAATCAAATTCTTCGACATATTGCTTTAAACTCCTTTTCGAATCATTTTGACTTGGCCTTCAAAGTCAGCGGCTTCTTCTAATGCTAAAGAGGTATTAAATAAGCGCTGCTCTGAAAGTTTGGGGCCAATAAGTTGTAACCCAAGAGGCAAGCCAGACTTTGACAAGCCAACCGGAACCGAAATACCGGGTAAATCCGCCAAATTTACGGTCACAGTAAAAATGTCATTCAAATACATTGTTACGGGATCCATTGGCTTTTCATCAATGGCAAAGGCCTCTGTTGGTGTTGTTGGAGTTAAAAGTACATCGACTTGCTCAAAGACACGTTCAAAATCTTTAGCAATGAGTGTGCGCACTTTCTGAGCTTTTAAATAATAAGCGTCATAGTAGCCTGCTGATAGCACATAGGTTCCAATAAGAATCCTTCGTCGCACTTCTGCTCCAAAACCTTCACGACGGGTATTTTCATACATCGCGTCCAAAGTTGTTCCGGGAACACGCAATCCATAACGCACCCCATCATATCTTGATAAGTTTGAAGATGCTTCTGCCGGTGCTATAACATAATAGGTAGGGAGGGCAAAGGGTGACATAGGTAAAGAAACATCGTGGATGGTAGCTCCTGCAGCGGTGAGCCAATCTATCCCTTTTTGCAAAAGGTCACTCATTTCTAGCGACAAGTTTTCCCGATACTCTTTTGGCAAGCCAATGCGTAACTTTTTTATATCGCTAGTGATATTAGCCAAATAATCAGGAATTTCAACGTTTAGGGATGTTGAATCCCACGGATCATAACTGGCCATGACTTGAGTCATAAGAGCTGCATCTCGAACTGTTCTGGCAACCGGGCCTGCCTGGTCAAGAGAAGACGCAAAAGCAATCATACCTCGACGGGAACATAATCCATAAGTTGGCTTTATACCCACTAATCCACAAAATGCGGCGGGCTGACGGATAGATCCCCCTGTATCAGAAGCTGTTGCTGCCAACGCCATATGACCGGCTACCGCCGCAACAGACCCACCTGAAGAGCCTCCAGGAACCAAATCTTTGGTGGGATCATCAATTCTTCGCCAAGGATTAATAACGGGACCATACGCACTATTCAAATTTGCAGACCCCATCGCAAATTCATCCATATTTACTTTGCCAAGCATAACCGCGCCAGCATTCCAAAGATTCTGAGTTACTGTTGATTCATAAGGCGGAACAAAATTATCAAGAATCTTTGAACCAGCCGTTGTACGCACACCTTTCGTACAAAACAGATCTTTGATGCCGATTGGCAAGCCTTCCAACGCTCCCGCTGAACCTTTGGCAATCCTTTCATCGGAGCTAGCTGCTTGGGCCAAAGCTAGATCTGCTGTTTCTGTGATATAGACATTAAGATTTTGCTTCCCATCCATAGCAGCAAGATGAGCTTTAGTAAGTTCAACAGAAGTAAATTCGCCTTTCAAAAGACCTTCACGGGCCCCTGTTAAAGATAAAGTTGTCAATGAAGTCGTCATTCTCTATCTCCTACTCAACAACTTTTGGAACGGAAAACATATTGTGAGCTTTGTCGGGCGCATTTGCCAGGATATCTTCTACACAATTGCCATCATCAACAATATCGTCTCGTTCTGGCACAGTTAAGGGGTAAGCGTCGGTATAATTGTCGACCCCGGCCACATCTACAGATTCCAATTGATCGATCCAATGAAAAATACCGGATAATTCCTTTCCAATTGCCACCAATTCTTCATCTTCGACCCGAATCCTTGCTAATGAAGCCACTCTGGCCACCTGTTTTGCTGATAATTCCATAAATGCTTTTCCTTCAATTAATTTAAAATACACCATACAGGAGCATGATCCGATGCTTTTTCTTTAGCACGAGGATCACGATCAACACCAGAGTCTTGCACACGATCAACCGCCAAAGGGGATAGTAAAAAATGATCAATTCTTAAACCCTCATCTCTTTGCCAAGCCCCACTGCGATAATCCCACCAGGTAAAGGGACCTTTTCCATGATGATGAATGCGCAAAGCATCATGATATCCTAAATGAAGTATTGATTGAAAGTGTTGGCGCTCTGCTGGAGAACACAAAATTTCCCCTTCCCATTTTTCGGGCTCACTGACATCTCGCGTTTCAGGAGCAATATTATAATCACCTCCAATAATGGTGGCTTCTTCAAACATTAAAAGAGACGCAAGATGGTGCCGAAGTCTTTCTAAAAAGGTTAATTTATAGCGATATTTATCTGCCCCGACTGTCTGACCATTTGGAACGTAGACGGACGCCACTCGAACTGTACCGACTACCGCTTCAATATAACGAGAGTGATCATCTTCTGGGAACGTGGGTAATCCTCGCGTAACATCTTCTATAGGGGATTTCGCTAAAATTGCCACACCATTGTAGGTTTTCTGGCCCGCGATGGCGAGGTTGTACCCTAAATCCTCAATGGGCCCACTCGGAAAAGCACCTTCTTCACATTTCAGTTCTTGAAGAAGGACGATATCGGGATTTACATCTTTTAGCCATACCAAAACGTTGTCCAATCGAGGTCGAATTGAATTGACATTCCATGTGACAATTTTCATTGTTCTTTTGCCTTATAATATTATCTATCCTTATCAAGGTGCCTGATTTTGGAGTTTGGATCAACTTGATATTCTAGAAAAATCTTTGCCAATTAATTATTATTGATAAACAATAATTTGGTGCACATAAATGTCCTATTACCCAACCCATAATCCCTCTGTCCAGAAGACACAGATTCCGCTATTATTTGCCCAAATAATAATACCTGATAAAGAAAATTTGATGAATTTAACTCCTCCTGTGGAACAATTAAGTCGTGAACAAGCGATTGAAGAGCTAGCAAATTTAGCGAAAGTTATCGCTTATCATGATCATTTGTACCATCAACAGGATGCCCCAGAAATTAGCGATGCTGATTACGACGTACTGATTGCTCGCAATCGGGCCATAGAAAAACGGTTTCCCGATTTAAGACGCGACGACAGCCCATCTCATCGGGTGGGAGCAGCCCCAGCTTCTGGCTTCAAAAAAGTGAAACATCGGGCACCGATGTTATCATTGGATAATGCTTTTACTGAGGGGGAGGTTATTGATTTTTTAAACCGCGTTCGTCGCTTTCTTCAGTTGCCTGCCGATCAATCAATTGAAATGGTGGCTGAGCCCAAGATAGACGGGCTGTCTGCTTCTCTCCATTATCAAGATGGGCGTTTTGTTTTAGGCGCGACTCGAGGCGATGGCAGCGAGGGAGAGGACATTACGGCTAACTTACGCACCGTTAAAGGCATACCGCTCATTTTGCAAGATAAGAATGCCCCCCCCAACCTAGAAATTCGGGGTGAAGTATACATGCGTCGAGATGATTTTTTGACTCTAAATAGGGCGCGTATAGCAAAGGGCGAGGCTGAGTTTGCGAACCCTCGCAATGCGGCCGCTGGCTCAGTCCGCCAGCTTGATCCCAAGATCACGGCCAAACGTCCGTTACATTTTTTTGCTTATGCTTACGAAACATTAACTGGACATAACGATAATACCCAAAGCTCGCTTCTTGAGTCTCTAAAACGCTGGGGATTTTCCGTAACGACTTTGCGACAAATCTGTGATAATGAAAGCGGCTTGATGAGCTACTATCATAAACTTGAAGCCATGCGTGCCGAATTAGATTTCGACATCGATGGTGTCGTCTATAAAGTTAATAACCTTGATTGGCAACGTCGTTTAGGTACTGTTGGACGTACCCCTCGCCATTCTATAGCTCACAAATTTGCCGCCGAAAAAGCGGAAACCATCTTAGAAGATATCCTTATACAGGTTGGGCGGACAGGCGTTTTAACGCCCGTAGCCGTCTTAAAACCCGTGACGGTTGGCGGAGTCGTTGTTCAGCGAGCGACACTTCATAATGAAGATGAGATTGCGCGAAAGGATATTCGCATTGGCGATCATGTCGAAATTCAACGGGCTGGCGATGTCATTCCCCAAGTGGTGAGAGTATTTCCGGAAAAGCGGACCTCATCGAGTCTTTCGTACATTTTCCCACAAACGTGCCCTATCTGTGGGAGCAAAGCTATCCGCACAGAAGGAGAAGTAGCCCGTCGATGTACGGACGGTCTTGTCTGCCCTGCCCAAGCTGTGGAACGACTCAAACATTTTGTTTCCCGGCAGGCTTTTGATATTGAAGGTCTAGGAGAAAAGCACATTGAAGCCTTTTATCAAGAGAATCTTATTCGATCTCCAATAGATATTTTCACCCTTGCAGCTCGGGATCGGCAGTCCTTAACTCCTTTACGAAATAAAGAGGGCTGGGGCGACCAATCCGTCAAAAATTTGTTTGAAGCCATTGAGCAGCGCCGTTCCATTTCTTTAGATCGATTCATTTATGCCTTAGGCATCCCGCAAATCGGAATCGTAACCGCCAAACTGTTAGCGTGGAATTATTGCTCTCTCACTCATTTTCGCGAACAAATGATTTTAGCTCATGATAAAAATGGTGAGCCCTGGTCAGAGCTATTGTCCCTCGAAGGAATAGGAACAAATATAGCGACAGATCTGGTGGAATTCTTTCAACAACCTCATAACGATGAAATTATCAGAACACTAAGCGAGATATTAAATATTCCCAACTTTATTGTTGAAGCCTCAACACCTTCCCAACTAACTGGAAAAACGATTGTGTTTACAGGAACTTTACCAACACTGAGTCGTGCAGAAGCCAAAGCCCGTGCAGAACGGTTGGGCGCCAAAGTAACAGGGAACGTAACCAATAAAACGGATTACGTTATTGTTGGGGCTGATGCAGGATCAAAAGCAAAAAATGCCAAAGACTTAGGCGTTACGACTTTAATTGAAGATGAATTTATAAAATTAATGGAGGACAAAAAGTAAGACATTATTAGTGTAAGTAATATGATTTGAAATTACAAAATTAACTATAAATAATTTTTACTATATATTTTTTTAAATTTATCTAAATATAAAATATTTGCAATAAGTTAATATATATGAAATATAAGTAAATATCAAACATATACCTACATTACAAAATTTAAAGGAACGCCTACTTATGTATTTTTGTTAACTTTTAGTGTCTTACAACTTAGATCTCACGCTGCTGATGAGACTCGCAAAACACCCGACCTGGTATCCTCCTTACCCCATATGCAAACTTTCTCAGATCCTTCACCATTAGAAAAAGCCATAGAGTTTTTTGAAATTGCAAAGAAAGAAAAATCTTCCCTCAAAAAACTCACTTCAGTTTTAGGGAGTCTTTGTCCTGCATTAACTTTCATATCTTATGCTCATACCCTGCTGAAAAAAGAACCTGGTATAAAAATTCCACATATTGTCTCAAGATTTATACAAACAGGTGCCCGAACCATTATAAATTCTGAAATATACACACATGATAATGAAGAAGTATTTTCACTCATAGAAAGGCTTGACCCCTTATATTGGTATTATAACACAAATTTTTCTCTGTAAGGGCTGAAGAGTTATTCCCTATAAATTCAACTATTAACTAGTCAACCATTATACCTAGAGTAAGGGGTAGCAATATTCCTTACCCTACCCCCATTTTAAATTTTAATTTTTATATTCCTCCCTCGCCTGGGATGTTGTAAATTCATTAATGATTTGAGCCGTAGCCTCAATTCGAGCTTCCCTCAAATCATACGGCGTTTCCCCTTTAAGATTTCGAATTGTGGAATTTGCCCCATTTTTAAGAAGTAATCCAATATCCTGTAGTCGACTATTTCTATATTTTGCATCTGTGATAGCCTTATGAAGAGCTGTATCACCAAAGCGATCTTGTGCATCTAACTTTGGTTTCATACGCATAAGGTGAAGAAGTGCCTTACCTTCAAGATGATGTATGACATAATCTCCATTTATATTCATTGCGTTGGGATCAAATCCCGTCTGATTGAGTAAGAATATCTGCATATTTTTAATACATGTTGTAAATATTAAGGGTATGCCCATAGCATTTCTTTGATTTACATCCGCACCTTCTGCGAATAGCCTGCTTAATACCTCTTGATCATTGGTGTCTACGGCATGAAATAAAGGGGGAGGTATTTTTTCAATTTGATTCAGTTTGCCCTCTTCTTCACTGCCAAGCAATGGTTGCCAGACAACTCTCTTCGTTTGCCATTGAGGCGAGTGTGTCCATACCCATTCAAATAAATGACGATCGCCGTGTATAGCGCCTGTTTGCCAAGTTGGCAAGTTTAGGGAGGGAACTTCAATTATCTCAAGCTTATTAAAATACGCTACTGGCTTTCGTGAAGTGTTGGCAACTTGTACATAATGAGTTCCTGCATACTCTAACGAAAGTGATAATGGCTTATTATTTTGGCGTTTCATTAAAAATGGGGGTATATCACGGCCATCTGCATGTCCTACAAGGAAAGGAACCCTAGTGCTCAAAAGGAATTCTATCATTGGATAATGTAGAAAATAGTGTACGTTTGGCCCATAATACACAGGGAAGCCATGAAATAATATTATTCCTCCTTCTGGTCGCAGAAAATTATAGGCTTGAACAAAAGTTCCCACTGGGTCATGTAAATGAATGAATGTATATGAGGAAATAATAAGATCAAAAATATTATGCAAATTCAGATCAAATTGGCTCATAAGTTGAGTAAGGCCCTTATATAAATCTTCAATTTTAAAGGCATCAATATTATAACGTTTACATTTTCCAATCTTTTCAACCGACTGACCACCATAATTTTCTCCTGTAACACTAATAACATGAACGATAATATCTTCCGGAAGGTCAGATTGCTCATTAATAAAATCAACAGTTCTATTTCCCCAAGAAAAATTACCAGCTCCAATATCAAGAACATAAAATTGCTTTTGATTCGTAGAGATTTGTATAAGTGATTTAAGCATATACGCACAATCAATGCTCATTATGGTATAAGAACTAGACCCGTTATAATTCCACTGGGGTTGAAATGAAAGGAGACTGGTATGCGTTGAATTGATATCCCTTTGAAGATCATTAGGTCTTTCATAAGGATTCAATGATCGTTGCCTTGACTGTATTTGTGAACAATCAGAAGAGAGTGTATCTATGGCAAAAGTGGGCACCATCTCCATCATTAAGGATGATGCCAGTATTGGAATACCTAAAATAAATTTTTTAATATACATTATTTTTATCTGCATTCATTAAATAAATAGCTTGGAATGCTCTTTACTTAATAATTAAAGTGCCCTTTATAAAAATATGGGCATAAAAAACATATATTTCAAG
>Ga0194123_10000130_pt1:0-42500 | contig 148815 bp, 143 predicted proteins | sample TA2MahsurfametaG_5_FD_155479 | JGI IMG/M metagenome (GOLD analysis project Ga0194123, IMG submission 155479) | Freshwater microbial communities from Lake Tanganyika, Tanzania - TA2015023 Mahale A surface | ecosystem: Environmental > Aquatic > Freshwater > Lake | place: Tanzania: Lake... | reverse complement strand
GTGTGGTTCGTCTGGGTGAAGGAATTCAGGCAAATAATAGATTACAACCAGGCGCCATCGCCCGTACCATTGATGCGTTGAAAATTTGTCGGGATAAAATTGCCAAAAATAATGTTAGTAAAATTAGAGCCGTTACAACCGAAGCGTGCCGTCGAGCCGAAAACAGTGAGGATCTATTGAGTCTTGCTCGCGCAGAACTTAGTATTGATATTGAAGTCATTACTCCTCTTGAAGAAGCTCGGCTCGCTTTATCCGGCTGCGCCGCTATTCTTGACCCCCAAGTTCCCTATGCTGTTGCCTTTGATATTGGCGGGGGCAGTACAGAAATCATTTGGCTAAAATTAATGCCCTCTCCTAAAAATCGCAGATCCCGTATTCCTATTGTTCAAGTTATTGACTGTGCCTCTCTTCCTTTTGGCGTTGTCACGTTGAGTGAAATTTATGGCACCCGATTTACAGAGTTTGGCATTTACCAAGACTTACGTCAAAAAGTTGCGCAAGAAGTCAGTCGTTTTTCTATCAAAAACAATATTCAAGCCTTTATTGAAGATGGACAAGTTCAAATGGCGGGTACATCAGGTACGATCACAACGATTGGGGCTATTCACTTAGAATTGCAAAAGTACGATCGTCGTTTCATAGATGGACTGTTCTTGCAACTTAGCGATATCCATAAAGTCTGTGGAAATCTGCTTAAAATGACACCATTGGAGCGTTCTCACAGCGCCTGTATTGGACCCGGGCGCGCTGACCTTGTGTTAATGGGTACCGCTATATTGGAAGGTATTTGTGATGTATGGGCATTGCCCTACTTACGCGTTGCTGACAGAGGCGTTCGCGAAGGTATATTAATGGATTTGTTAGAGGAGCTATAGACCGTGACGCGACCACCGCGCCCATCTCAAAAAGCAAAGAATAAAAGTAAAAGCGCTTCGAAAGTAGGCAAAACCAAACTTAAAGATAACCGGAAAAGAACAGCATCATCAAAGAAATGGCTGATTCGTCAGATAAACGATCCTTATGTTATCAAAGCACAAGATGAAGGGTATCGATCTCGTGCTGCGTTCAAACTTATTGAAATCGATGCGAAATACCACTTTCTAAAACCCGGGATTACCATTATTGATTTAGGAGCCGCTCCCGGAGGGTGGACACAAGTTGCTGCAAAGAAATTAAAAGTAGGCACAAGGAAAGGAACAACTCTGGGAAGTCAAATTATAGCCGTCGACCTTCAAGACATGGCTCCCTTAAAGGACGTAACAATCCTTACCGCCGATTTTACAAATGACTCCACGGTTCAAATGATTCTTGAAAACCTCAAGGGTGGCGCAGATGTCCTCTTAAGTGACATGGCAGCCCCAGCTTGTGGAATGACGGATGTGGATCACATTCGTATTATGAATTTGGTAGAGGCCGCTTATGAATTTGCTCTCCTCGTTTTAAAGCCAGGGGGAACGTTTGTTGCCAAAGTTCTTCAAGGGGGAACCGAAGCCACTCTTTTAACACGCCTCAAAAAATCTTTTGCAAAAGTGAGTCACTTTAAGCCGCCCGCAAGCCGCAAAGATTCCGCAGAAATTTATGTGGTGGCCCAGGGGTTTCGAGAAAAATAATAGTTTTTCTCCGCTCTTTATTTAATAACTGTATAAAACACAGAAAATAATGGAAAAACCTCACTCTTTTCTCTACGATGCAGTCATGGAAAATATTTTAAGAACAAAATTAACAACAGCTTTGAGTCCCCTTATTTTAGAAATTGAGGATGAATCCCACAAGCATGCCAGTCATGCTGGAGCCAAGCCTTGGGTAGAACACGGTCAAAGCACTCATTTTCATATTAAAATTGTCTCTGCACTATTCACCCCCCTCACCCGGTTAGAGAGGTACAGAATGGTTCATGATATTTTGAAAGAAGAATTGGCAGGCCCCATTCACGCACTTTCCCTCAATTTACAAACACCAGAAGACATAAGATGACAGCTGAAGAAATGGTCGCCCGCATCCTTTACCGTGATGCTTTAATTCTTGTGTTGGATAAACCCTCAGGGATTGCGGTCCACACAGCAAATGGCGGGTTAAACAATTTAGAGCGCCATTTCCCTGCTCTTCAATTTGGGCTGCCAAACCCGCCTACCCTAGCCCATCGTCTTGACCGCGGCACCAGTGGTTGCTTAATTTTGGCCCGTCATAAAGAAGCCGCTCGACGTCTTGGTGTCCTATTTAAAAACAACCAAATTAAGAAATCCTATTGGGCTATTGTAAAAGGCACTTTCGCCCGGGATGAAGGGCGAATTGACTTCCCTTTAAGTAAACAATCCAGCAGCAAAAAACATTGGTGGATGAAAGTTGATGAGGAATTTGGTATTTCCGCCATTACAGATTACCGTGTTCTGGGGCGGGGCGATGGCTTGACATGGGTTGAACTTACACCGCAAACGGGACGCACTCATCAGTTGCGAGTTCATTGTGCCGCCTTGGGGCACCCCATTGTTGGCGATTATATTTACGATTCATCTGGCGAGACAGAGCCTAATGCCTTTCTCCACCTGCATGCACGATCTCTTGAAATTCCCCTTTACCCGAAAAAGGCCTCCATTTCTGTCGTAGCGGCACCACCCGACCACATGCGGGAAGCCTTAAATGTTTGTGGGTGTATTTCCTGAACCTTGTACCCTTGCTCATCTTGACCATAATGAATAGGACAATTTTGTCACAGTAATTCAGCAAAATATAATGCCTTTAGAATTTTGGGTTGAATCTAACATTTTCATATATTAAATTTTAAGAGTATTTTAATTAAATTTTTAATTATGGAGTTGAGTTTATGAAAAAAGTACTGAAAAGTAGTCTCGTTGTAGCAAGTCTTGTTACCCTCGCTGCCACATCTACCCATGCCAATCATCCGAAAAGTGGCTTTTATGCGGGCGCTGCCCTTGGCGGAACGGCACTAACAGGTAAAAGTAATTTGTCTGTACGCAGGAACATACCAGCTCTTGGAGATGTTCCCCAGAACTTTAACCCGACTATAGGCGACAAAAATTTTGCTGCCGATATTTTTGTTGGATTTGGAAAACGGTTTCAGTGCACCTGGGTTGGTTTTGAAGTTCTTGCTTCTCTTTCTTCCCTAAATGCCAATGCTCCCTTAGATATTACACCATTAACAACTTCTGATAATGGACAATTTTTATCTATTAAAACAACGAATGCTTGGGGTGGCACATTCAATTTTGGGTATTATATGAATCCAACAACCAAACTTTATGTAAAATTGGGCCTTGAATCCCGACGCTTCCGAACCAATTTTAATGGAACTGGGAATGCAGCCGTCGCAGCAACTGATCCCAATCTCCTTTCGATCGTCAAAAATACAACGAGTACCGCCTTTGTACCGGGATTCGGTTTAGAAACAGATCTAACCCCACGCTTGTCCCTTCGTACTGATTACCGTATCGCGTTACATCCCCGAAAGACAACGAATGTTACTAACTCAGCCACGCAGTTTAGTAATATTCGCACAAAACCAACTGTGCATTATTTCAACCTCGGCTTGGTTGTGAAAATCTAACAAGAAAAGGGGGAATCGTCAGATTCCCCCTCTCACTAAACCAAATATTTACCGTTAAATGTTTTTATAATCCAAGGCGATTTAATGCCCGACTTATATTATTAGCGACACCCGCTGCTACGGGAGTTCCATCGTTGGCTTTATGAGTACCGGCATTTAGTCTCGCCAACAGACTTTCTATTTTTGCTATTTTTGTGCGTCCTCCCAAATCCCTTAATAGGTCTCTCATAATTGTTGCCTCAACAGCTTCGTCGGTAAACATTTCTAAGTACGGATCTGAAGCAGCGCTATGATCAAGTCCTAAAGCTGTTTTAATTGAATTCTTAATTTCACTATCAGCTGGATTTGCAGAAGTGCGTATTGCTTCAAAGACTTTAGCTTTCATCGCAGGCGTAATTGCTGCAGCAGCAGGCAATCTAACAGCAGCTAATTGCACTGCTGCTGTACTACCCGCAACCGCAATAGCTTTATTAAAGATGTCAGATAGATTTCCGTTAGCTGCTGGTACTCTGAGAGCTGCAATCGGATCATTTACTGTATTTAAAAATTTCACCGGATCTTGAACCCCGTCAAGCGTTCGAGCTTGCAAAGCTGCATGCTCTTGCTTTTGAGCAGCTTGTTGTTTTGCTAATCTATCTAGACCATGACCAGCTTCAGGTAAACCAAACAGGGCAGCCATAACTGTTGTCGCCAATAATACTCTACCTAATTTTGAATTTTTCGTAACGCTCATGACAATAATCTCCTTATAATTAATGAATGATCCTCTTTCATATTATCCAATAATTATTAAAAAAATATGAATAAGAAAAATGACTAATTTATTTAAAACATGAAATTTTTTAGAGCCTGGAATAGGCTCTAGTGGTTGACTGACTTCGTTTCACAAACATTATTTTCTTTGCAACAAACAGTCTGCACCTCAGTGGTACTTTTCTAAATGAATCTCAGGATTCTAGCGCCGGGCAGCCTCAAGGTACGCTTTCAGCAAGCGTACACTTTCACGATCCCCATAACCATAAACCCCAAGGGCATATTTTAACTCATCAAGGGAGATTTTATCATTGTGAGAAAGAGCTACCCTACCTGTTTTGACGACTAACTCGTATTTATTGATCAGAGCCGTTAGAACATCAAGTTGTTGGAAAGGAACCAGAGCGGGTTTACCATGGGCAGCATCTTGAGGATCGACAGATCTTTTCGCTATGTGGGCCGCAACGGCTCCCATACCTTTTTCTAAAGTATTTTCTCCCTCTATAAGCGTTTCCAATAAACCAGAGGAAGCCGCAATCATTGTAAAAAAATGGAGATCACTTGGCCCAATGCCAGGTATATTCAAGCCTAAAATTTCTTTTATTTGCGCTTTATCGGCTTGATCCGCAGGAGCATTTGAATTGATAATATTTCGAAGTGCATGAATTTTTTGCCCAATTGTGGCTTGATCCCCTTCTGGCAATAAACCTTTAGCCGCACTATCAGGTTTTGCGGATGCTGCACGTAATAGGTTATCTAAGGGACGATTTTTACCGAAGTTGGCAGTCGGATCTAATAATGCTTTTCTAAATTTATCATTTGCATGGGAAGCTCCCAATACAAAAAGTAGACTAAAGGTGGTAAGAGCAAACCTTATAATTGCTTTTACTTGCTTTTCATAGCTCATAACAATCAACTCCCTTATCAATAAATTATCATTCTATTGTAAAAGAAATTTATTAAAGGAAAATTAAGAAGAACAACTTTTTAGTCAGTCTTTTGGACTTTGCGCCATTCTTTAACATTTTGCAGATGTTGGTCATAGGTTGCAGAAAAAGCATGGCCGCCCGTACCATCCGCTACAAAATATACATCGGGTGTTTTGGCGGGACTGACGACGGACTGCAAAGATTTAAGACCCGGACATGCTATGGGCTTAGGAGGCAAGGCCGGGATAACATAGGTATTATAATCGGATACATGTTTTAAATCATTCAAGGTCAAAAGACGACCTAAGGGTTTTTCCCCTCTTGTTAAGCCATAGATAACCGTCGGATCTGATTGAAGTTTCATTCCTTTTTTTAATCGATTTAAAAACACCGCTGCAACGCGTGGACGTTCGGCTGCAACACCTGTTTCTTTTTCTATAATTGATGCTAATACAAGGAGGTCTTCTGGTGATTTCAGAGGAAAATCAGCAGAGCGACTGCCCCAGACTTCCTTCAAGGCTTGAGTCATTGCCCGACGCATATGAGATAATACTTTCTCACGAGACTCTCCGCGAACGTAGCTATACGTCTCTGGGAGCAAGGCCCCCTCTTCCGGAATTCGAATAATCTCTCCACTTAAATTGTCAACATCCTTTACAATCTTAATGATCTGCGTAACCGTTAAGCCTTCAGGAATGGTAACTTGATGAACAATCACTTTGCCACTGGCCAGTATGTGCGCAATATCGATAGGCCGCGCTTGAGCCGGGATGAGATACTCGCCTGCCTTAAGAGCCCCCTTCTTATCCGCAAAAATGACAGCAGCCACAAATCCCCACGGATATTTAACCACGCCTTGTGAAACAAGAGCATCTGCTGTCGCTGTTAAACCGCTGCCTTTTTCGATAAGAATTGTTACGTCTTGATTGTTTGGACCGGGAGCTAATGCTCCCCCTGGAGCCCATAAAATGATCACGCACCCTAATGAGGCAAGGCTTAACGTCAAGAAAAATGTTACAATTTTGCTTCTCATAATAAAATTGTAGGGGTTTTCTTATTTGAATTCTACTGGAAAGAATGGATACAATGAGAAAGAGGATTGCATTAAAAATAATAAAGGTTGATCGATAAAATTCATCGATCAACCTTATTACATTCACCTAAATGGTGAATAGACTCCTAAAATTTATAAGAGCGAATCTCTTATTCACTTCCAATTTCAGTATTGATAACTTCATCTTGAGAATTTTCATTAACAGGTTGTTTATCTCGAGGATCCCAAGGGTTATTTTGAGTAATTTCCATGCTTTTAAATACATTAGTAGTCTTAACGGATGCTTCAGCTGAATTTGCACTTATCAAAATGCCAGCAACCAAAGTAAATAATGCTAATAAATTTTTCATTTTAATGCTCCTATTTATAAGTTACATTATTAATAATAAGGCATTACTATTAATATATTATTAAAATGAGATTTATATTTAAGTATATAATGTACACATAATTAATAATGAAATTATACTAAAAATCAATTAAAAATTATGGCCTGCGAATCAAGAACAAAACTAGACTTTATAAATGGATCTCTTTTATACTGCCTGCAGAATAAGGATTAAAGTATGTCGAACTTAAGAATATTACAGGTCATACCCGAAATAAAAATGGGCGGCGTGGAGCGGGTAACCCTCGATATGGCTGCAGCTTTACGAAAAATTTACCCTACCACTTATGTTGCTGCGAAAAGAGGGGACCTTCTGCCTGTATTAGAAAATCTGGGGGCAACTCACTTCCCCCTGCCCCTTACAACTAAAAATCCTATTCAAATCATTCGAAATGGCTATAACTTAGCCAAAATAATTCGAGAGTATAATATAGATGTGATTCATGCTCGTTCGCGAGCCCCAGCTTGGAGCGCCCTTCTCGCCGCCCGACTTACGAAAACACCCCTAGTTACGACGTATCATGGTGCATATCACTCAACAAACAAATTGAAAACATTTTATAATTCTGTCATGGCGCGCGGTGATCGTATCATCGCAATTTCGGATTTTATTTACAAAACTATTGAACATCATCACCCACAAGCTCTTTCAAAAGTAAGTTTGATCCGTGAGGGCATTGATCTTGATGAATTTAATCCGCATACCATTACGTCTTCCGAGGTTGAGCATTTGAAAAAGGAATGGCGCATCCCCCCTACAGCAACAGTTTTCTTAGTTCCGGGACGTGTATCACGTCTGAAAGGCCAAAGCATTTTTATCGATGCCATTCGACGCCTTAGTAATCCTAATATTGTTGGTGTTATCCTTGGAGAAAACCAAGAAAATTCCTCCTACCCTGCCGAAATTAGACACCAATCTGAAGGCCTACCCATTCGCCTTATCCCTTACATATCAAAACCAAAAATTGCTTATGCCGCTGCCGACTTTATTGTATCGCCATCTCTTGTGGAAGAAGCATTTGGGCGTATTACAGCTGAAGCTGGGGCCATGGAACGGATTATTATTGCCACAAACCAAGGAGCCACCCCGGAAATCTGCATCCCTCAAAAGACAGGGTTCCTTGTTCAACCTGGCAATTCAAGAGCCTTAGCCGATGCCATGATTCAAGTCATGAAAATGTCCCCCCAAGATTGCCAAATCATGGGGGAAAACGCGCGTCAATATATTTCTGATCACTTTTCTCTTTCCCGTATGTGTACTGAAACCATTAATTTGTATAAGGAACTTGTCGAATGAAACACATCCTTATTATTAAGTTGGGAGCTCTGGGAGATATTTTTGCAGCTACGTCAGGATTTGAGGCCATACGCAACCATCACCCACAAGATCATTTAACTTTGCTCACCACACAGCCCTATGAAAATTTTGCGAAACAGTTAGGTTTCTTTGATGACATTTGGTTTGATGAACGAAAAAAAATCACTAACCTTAAAAATTTATGGGCTATGCGAAAAAAACTCCGGTCTGGATCTTTTGACCGGGTTTATGATCTTCAAATGGTCGATCGGACTAATTTCTATTCTTACCTAATTGGGATGATCCATCGCCCCGAATGGGTAGGAACAGCTTGGGGTGCCTCCCATCGCTATTCCCTTCCCACCACACCAACCTACCATCAAGACCGCCTCCGTGGCCTTTTGGAAGCCGGTGGAATTTTTAATCTCCCTCCTTTAGATTTGACACGTCTTTCAGGTAATATTGCCGATTTTCCCGTCAAGTTCCCCTATGTATTGTTTGCACCAGGAGCTTCTCCGGCACACCGCCATACAAAATGTTGGCCGTTAGAAAGATATGCTGAAGTTGCTATGGCTATTGTTAAAGCTGGTTTAACACCCGTTATTGTTGGTGGCCCCGATGAAGATAATCATATCATGACCGAATTATGTCCCGAAGCCATAGACCTAACGGGCAAGACCAAATTATTAGACATTATTACCGTTGCAACTCATGCAGCTTTTGCTATTGGTAACGACACGGGCCCCATGCATATCGCTTCAACATGTTTATGTCCCGTTTTAGCTCTCTTTTTTGGAAAAAACGATCCCAAAGCTGTTGGACCCCGTGGCGTTTTTTATCACCACCTATACAGCCCACAAAAAGAAATGCTCCAAACGACTGAAGTCCTTAAACTCTTACCAATATTTATAAACCAATATAAAGATCGAGCCGGGCTGCATAAACAAAGGAATGGCAATAGTTAGGACTTGATTTTTATCCTTTTCACCCTAATTTGATTAATTAGACAGTCAATTCATCATAACCTAGGTTTGAGGAGGGTATAATGTCTATAAAATCTACATTCATTCTTAGTTGTCTCATTTTGAGTATCAGTAGTACACAAAATATTGCATGGGCTGCCTATTCTTCACCCAGCGTTGCTAAAGAAAATGACATTGAAAAAGTTGATGTAACCACAAAAATGCAAGTCGTTATGGCAGAAAATAATGGCTCAAAACTTTCTCTAAAAGACTTAGATAATGTCACTCCCAACGTTACAAAAGCTGATACCTTACTTCGATCTCTTACACCAGAACAATTGACAACCCTACTTATCACTCCGGAGTCTTCTCCAGTTATGAGCGATACGCAAGATGCTCTCTTAATAGATGCTTTGTCGAAGAAACTTGTTTTTTCCCTCGTTGAAAAAGTCTCTGTGTTTGACACGCGTGAAGCCCTAAAAGATATATCCTTAAGTGAAGCTGTCAGAAATTTTGATTTCACTGATAGCTTGGTATCCTCGCTTAATGGAAAAGAACTTGTTTTTGGAGCTGAAGCTTTAAAAGAGGAAAGTTTGGTTGCTAAATTAGCAACTAAGGTGCAATTTGGCTCTCAAAAAGACTCAACCTTGGCTAAATTAACCGAAGCATTAAAGAAATTTAATCCTGACTTCTATATGATACCAGATTAAATAAATGAACGCTCTAGGGAGCACTGTTCAATAAAAGAGATTTGAGGCGCTCAGTGGCATTATTCTTCGCCATAATACGTGCAGGGATAGCATCACCATCCTGTCCTTTTACTAAACTCGCAAAAGTCAAAATTTGCCCAGGCTTATCTTTTGGCGGCTCAACCCAGCCAACAAACCATCCAATAGGTCGGGAAACACTCACAGTCGCTCCTTTATCCATTCGGTGGGAGCCTGAGCCTGTCTTTGCATAGAGCTTATAACCTCCGGGTAAGTCTTCAATAAACAATAAGTCTCGAGTAAACTTATAGGCTATATCAGAAAATGGTAACTTGTGATCCATAAATTTTTGAAGAAAATTCACCTGCTCTCTAGGAGATATTTTTAAGCTACTTGATAGCCACGCATGCGTTAGACCATTGTTTTTCCCCTTATCGCCCTCCAAATCCTCATTGCCATAACCAAGCAACTGAACGTAGCGCTGGAATGTTTCACTACCTAAGCGCTTCGTGAGAACTTGCGAGAACCAGACACACGAATGTCTCATCCAGGTTGTCGGTGTTTGATCAACCCCCCAATTTGGCAGACGCAAAGTATTCCATGATAAATATTCCTCACGAAATTTCCACACTGGATTGGTTTGACTAATAAGGATTTGTTGATCATAACCAATTAAACTTAAAACAATTTTAAACGTTGAACAGGGAGATACCTGCTCATCGACAGATCCCTCCTCAACAACAATATTTCCCGATGGATATTCTTTTATCAAAAGACTGGACTCACTCGCATAAATTCCGAGGGTATTCAACAAAATGAGTATACAAACTTGGTAAATAAATTGAGTCATGGATAGGCTTTCATGAGCAATTGAATTGTATATGAATATATAAAATACACTTTAGATTCCAATTTTCAATAAAAAAAACGGCCCTTAATTATAGGGCCGTTTCTTAGAAGTTACACTTCAGAAACTGTTATTTTGCAGGGGCTTCGGCTATATTTTCTTGCCCCGAAAGTCGGGCCATATCTTTTGCGCCTTTTGCGCCTTCGTCACGATCAACCAACTCAATGATCGCCAAGGGAGCATTATCACCATAACGAAAACCGGCTTTAATAATACGAATATATCCACCATTGCGTTTTTTATAGCGATCAGCAAGAGGCCCCATAAGTTTCGCTGCTAGTTCTTCACTACGGATTTGTGAAATAGCCTGACGCCTAGCGGCTAAGGACTTCTTCTTACCTAAAGTAATCAATTTCTCAACAATAGGACGAAGATCTTTTGCTTTTGGCAATGTGGTCGTGATCTGCTCATGCTCGACAAGAGCTTGAGCTAAATTAGCAAACAAGGCTTTTCTGTGAGCGCTTGTGCGATTAAGTTTTCTACCACTGATTCCATGTCTCATTTTCTAAATCTCCAATAGGGTACATATTTTATCTGGTGTACCACAATTCTTAAGTATAAGGATCTTCCAACTTCTTAGCGAGTTCTTCAATATTTTCTGGCGGCCAATTTGGAATAAGCATTCCAAGAGTTAGGCCCATACCATCAAGAACTTCCTTAATTTCATTCAAAGACTTCCGTCCAAAGTTGGGTGTCTTTAACATTTCATTTTCTGTTTTTTGGACTAAATCACCAATGTACAGAATATTTTCGTTCTTCAAACAATTTGCAGAACGAACTGAAAGCTCGAGTTCTTCAACTTTACGAAGCAAATTGCGGTTGAAGGGTAAATCTGAGGCTTCAGATTGACGCTCGGCATATTTTGGTTCTTCAAAATTGATAAACTGTTGAAGTTGATCTTGAAGAATGCGTGCTGCTAATGCAACGGCATCATCGGGCTTAATAGATCCATCCGTTAAAATACGCATCGTTAGTTTATCATAATCTGTACGTTGACCAACACGCGTTGGCTCAACGCGGAAGCTAACGCGCTTAACGGGACTAAAAATTGCATCAATAGGAATAACGCCAATTGGCTTATCTTCTTGAATGTGTTGTCCTGCCGGTACATAACCCTTGCCAGTTTCAACCGTCATTTCCATATTGAGTTTTCCACCTTCATCAAGTGTACAAATCACAACATCTGGATCTAGAATCTCTACTTCTGAAGGACAAATGATGTCTGAAGCTTTAACGGGACCACTACGAGCCACATTTAAACGAATTTTTCTTGATGTCTCAGAATGTAGACGAACACCAACAGTTTTGAGATTCAAAACAATATCCGTTACATCTTCCAATACTCCAGGGATAGTTGAAAATTCATGAAGAACTTCGTCTATTTTTACAGCAGTAATAGCTGCCCCCTGAATAGAGGAAAGAAGGATACGACGTATGGAATTACCCAAAGTCATCCCGAACCCTCTCTCTAACGGTTCTGCTACAACTTCTGCCTCACGCAAATCTGGATCGACAAACTGCACATTCAGCTTGAAGGGCTTAATTAATGACTGCCAATTTTTTTGAAGCACTTATCTTCCCCAATCTTAAAAACAAAATTCATGAACGACCAAAGTTAAAACTTTATGGTCAAACCTATACACGACGGCGCTTAGGTGCACGGCACCCATTATGAGGCACGGGAGACACATCACGAATAATGGTCACATTAAAGCCTACGGACTGCAAAGCCCTTAAGGCGGTTTCTCTTCCCGAACCTGGGCCTTTAACCATCACAGAAACATTTCTGACACCATGTTCAGATGCTTTCTTCCCAGCATCCTCAGCAGCGAGCTGTGCTGCATATGGTGTTGATTTGCGAGATCCTTTAAACCCAACCGAACCTGCAGATGACCAGGAAATTGCATTTCCTTGCTCGTCCGCAATTGTGATAACGGTGTTATTAAAAGTCGCATTAATGTGAGCTACTGCGTTGACGATATTTTTACGTTCTCGTCGACGAACTCTACCTACTGGTTTTTGTGCCATAATCGCCCCAATTATCCTTTACTTATTTACCAACCATTTTTTTACCCGCAATAGCAACTGCCTTGCCTTTGCGCGTACGTGCGTTTGTATGAGTCCTTTGACCACGAACAGGTAACCCTTTACGGTGTCTTAATCCTCTGTAACATGCCAAATCCATTAGTCTCTTTATATTCATTGAAACTTCCCGGCGCAAATCACCCTCAACTTTATAGTCTCTATCAATAATTTCCCGAATCTTCAAAATTTCTTGATCTGTCAGATCATTCACGCGGCGCTTAAAATCAATTCCTGCTTTATTCATGATGTCTTTTGAACGCACAGGACCAATGCCGTAAATATACGTTAAGGCTATAACTACCCTTTTTTGTGTCGGTATGTTGACACCAGCAATACGAGCCACATTATTCTCCTCTTCTAATTAACCCAGCCTTCATTATGGCTTCATTTATAAATGACGTTACTTCCTCTTGAGGAAGTGATGCATCAATACTTTTTAACAAACCCTTCTCGCTGTAGAAGCGTTTTGCTGGCAATGTTTGTTCTTGATAGATTTTTAATCTATTCTCGAGAACAGCTGGCGTATCGTCTTGGCGTCTATCAAAATGAGAAGAACCACATTGATCGCAAACGCTCTCAATTTTTGGTTTCTTCGTCACATCATGGTAGACAGCGCCACACTCCCGGCAAACATACCGCCCAGTAACACGTGCAATAAGCTCGCTCATATTTACAGCAAAGTCAAATACAACATCAACCTTTAAATTTTCTACACCAAGAAGTGCATCAAATGCAATAGCTTGGTTCAATGTTCTTGGAAAACCATCAAAAACAAAATCTTTTTTAACATTTTTTTCCACAACATTTGCAACAACTTGCATTATTAGTTCATCTTTCGGAAATTCTCCTGCTTGAACCTTAGAAGCAATGCTACGTCCAATTTCCGATCCAGAAGCTATTTCTTGCCTTAAAAGATCACCTGTTGAAACATGTACCAAATCTTTTATCGTTTTTTGCAAGGCTTGAGCTTGGGTTCCTTTACCTGAACCTGGAGGCCCAAAGAAAACGAGAATCATTTTACCGTTTTCCCCTTCCTCGGGATTTTTTGATCAGACCTTCATATTGGTGTGCCAATAAATAGGATTGAACTTGATTAATGGTATCAATCGTAACGCTCACAACAATTAATATACTGGTTCCCCCAAGATAAAATGGCAAGGAGCCAACACGTGATAAGATAAACTCAGGCAATATGCAAACCGACGCTAGGTAGATAGCACCCACAGCTGTTAGTCTTGTTAATATGTAATCAATGTAATTAGCCGTGCTTGGTCCAGGACGCACACCAGGAACATACGCACCCATTTTCCTCAAATTCTCAGCTGTCTCTGCCGGATTAAAAACAAGAGCTGTGTAAAAGAATGCAAAGAATACGATCATGAAAACATAAAGAACTATGTACAAAGGCGTCCCATGATTTAGATAAATAGCAATCATTCCTAACCAACTATCCGGTGTTCCTCCCGCAGAAAAGCCTGCAATAGTTGCTGGGAACATAAGTAAGGAAGAAGCAAATATAGGAGGAATAACACCTGCACTATTCAGTTTTAAGGGCAAATGTGTGGTTTGTGCTGTTGCAGGACGATCGGGAGCGGCCTGTCTTTTCGGATATTGAATGAGGATGCGTCTTTGTGCACGCTCAACAAACACAACGTAAGCAATAATAAGAGCTACCATAAATAAAATACCCAAAATGATAAGCAACGACAATGAACCTGTACGTCCTAGCTCGATCGTTCTAAACACAGATGAAGGGAGGTTAGCAACGATACCTGCATAAATGAGCAAGGAAATGCCATTGCCGATTCCTCGAGAAGTAATTTGTTCACCTAACCACATAATGAAAAGCGTACCGCCTGTTAATGTAATCATGGTTGTAAGACGAAAAAACATGCCAGGATCAAGCACAGCACCACCACCCGTGTGTCCGGTAAGTTTTTCGAGGCCTACGGCAATACCATAAGCTTGAATACATGCAAGAAATACTGTTCCATAACGTGTATATTGATTGATCTTGCGACGACCTGACTCACCTTCCTTTTTTAAAGCTTCTAAGTGAGGGGAGACGGAAGTCATTAGTTGAATAATAATGCTTGAGGAAATATAAGGCATAATCATAAGGGAAAATATTGTCATACGACCAACGGCACCACCTGAAAACATATCAAGCATTCCAAAAATACCGCCGGCATTTCTTTGAATAAATTCAGCTATAACCTCAGGATTAATACCAGGTAACGGGATATACGTTCCGATACGATAAATGACAAGAGCTGACAAAGTGAACCAGATTCTCTTCTTTAAGTCTTCTGCCTTTGTAAAAGTTTTTAAACTAATACTAGATGCAAATTGTTCGATTGCAGAAGACATACAGTTCCCCTTGCCTATAATTTATGCTATTAACATTACTCTTTTACAAGGCGTGAATTCCAAATATTAAAACTACATTTAATTTTACATTAATATGAAAAACAAACCTTACATTACCACTTAAACTCAAAAACAAAAGTCATTTTTGAGTACAAACTGACGATTAAGCCTAAATCTAACTCTTAAGCAAACTTTATAGATCCACCCAATTTTTCAACTGCAGCTTTTGCTGAGGCTGACGCACGTGTAATCTCTAAATTGACTTTTTGATCTAACTTACCTGTAGAAATAAGACTGATACCTTCGTACCATTTCTTCATGGTTCTCGTGGCAATCAATATTTCTCGATCAATCGGCTTAGACGGATCAATTTTTTTATTCTTAATAAGAGTATTAATTTTACTAAAGGTCAGCTCAAACATACTTTGGGCATGAATGTTTACGAATCCACGCTTTGGAAGTCTACGATAAATAGGATTTTGACCGCCCTCAAAGCCGTTCAATGCGACGCCTGAACGCGCAGTTTGACCTTTACCCCCACGACCAGATGTTTTTCCCAATCCTGATCCAATACCACGACCACGTAACTTTTTCTTTGTACGTGCACCGTAGTTGTCATTAATTTCATTTAATTTTATGCTCATGTAACTATCTCAATTCGTTATTATTCAAGAACGACAACCATATGCTGTAACTTATCAAGCAAACCTCTTGTTGATAAATTATCAATAATTTGACGCTCCCTATTCAGCTTTCCCAGTCCCAATGACTTTAGATAAAGTTGTTGTCTCGGATCACGACGAATAGGGCTTCCAATTTGTTTAATGCGAACCATGCTTTGCTTTGCTTTTGGCGAAGCCTCGGATTTAACTGGCTTTGCTTCAGACTTTATAGATTTTGCGGTTTCTGCACCAGCAACTTCAGTCTGTGATAACTCATCAGTCACTTTCGAAGCTTTTGTCGATTTAGCCGGAGTCTTTGTAACTTTATTATCTGCCATTTATTATCTCCTTGCCAAAGCCGCATCACGACGCGCCACAACTTCAGGTACTTTTCGACCCAATTTCATAGCAATCTGACGTGGTGAAGTCATATTTGTTAAAGCATTAAAGGTTGCCCGAACGACGTTATAATAATTTGAAGTTCCAACAGACTTACTAACAACATCTTGCAGACCAAGGGCTTCAAAAACTGCGCGCATAGGACCACCAGCAATAATACCTGTTCCGGGAGGAGCCATTCTCAAATTAACACTGCCGGCTCCAAATTTACCTTTAACGTCATGATGGAGTGTACGCCCCTCTCTTAAAGGAACGCGAATCATTCCGCGTTTTGCTTGCTCAGTCGCTTTTCGCACAGCATCGGGAACTTCCCGCGCCTTACCCGCTCCAAAACCAACTTTACCTTTACCATCACCAATCACAACAAGGGCAGAAAAACGCAAGTTTTTTCCGCCTTTAACAACTTTTGTTACGCGGCGGACACTGACGAGTTTTTCAATCAGCTCTTGCTCTTCTTTAACGTTTTTATCTGTATTCGTAACTTTGCTCATTGTTTTTTCCTAGAAACTCAGTCCATTTTCACGTGCTGCATCAGCAAGGGCTTTCACACGCCCGTGATACAGGTAACCCGATCTGTCAAAGTATACGTCTTTAATACCTGCTTTAACAGCTTTCTTTGCAATTAATTGCCCGACAGCAATTGCCGCCTCTTTATTACAACCACTCTTCAATGACTTTTTAATATCTTTGTCAATTGTTGACGCTGTTGCAAGCGTAATTGATTTTTCATCATCAATTATTTGCGCATAAATATTACAATTAGAGCGATATATGCTCAATCTTAATCGCCCAGAATTAACCTTTCGCAGTTTCGTACGAATTCTCTGTTTACGGCGATCTCGTGCGTTCTTTAATACTATCATGGCTACTTCTTCTTACCTTCTTTTCTTACAACAAACTCACCTTGCCGTATAACCCCTTTTCCCTTATAAGGTTCTGGAGTCCGGTAAGACCTAATCTCTGCTGCCATTTGACCCACTTTTTGTTTGCTGGGTCCCGTAATAGAAATTGAGGTTGGCTTTTCACATTTTACCGTAATTCCATGAGGAATGGGATATTCAATATCGTGACTATATCCCAGCTGCAATACAAGTTTTGATCCTTGCACTGAGGCGCGATAACCAACACCACTCAACTCTAAGTTAACAACAGCGCCTTGATCTACAGCAGATATCATAGTTGCAATTCGACGTTGTGCAGTCCCCCACATCATTTGAGCGATTTTTTCGCCAGATTTTGGTTTAACGACAATTACATTATCATTGCGCTCAACGATAACATGATCCGGAAACTCATAAGAGTCCTTACCTGTTTTTCCTTGCGCTTCTATGACATTGGCGTTAATTGTAACTGTAACACCAGCAGGCACACTTATAGGATTTTTCCCAACTCGAGACATATTAATACCTTAAAATACTTGACAGATTATTTCGCCACCGACACCTTGAACTTTGGCTTCTATATCAGACATTACACCTTTTGAGGTCGATAATATACTAATTCCCAGACCGCTACGATAACTGTTTAATTTCTTCACAGCACAATAAAGACGCCGACCTGGCTTTGAGGCTCTCACAACAGTTTCTATAACTGGCAAACCTTCGCTATACTTCAATTCTATAATGATCTTTTCAATGCCTTTTCGCACTTCTTCTGATCGATAATTTCTGATGTAACCTTCGGTCTTTAGAACTTCAAGTACATTTTTACGCATTGACGATGAAGGAGATTCAACAGATGCTTTACCAACCCGTTGACCGTTACGAATTCTCGTTAACATATCTCCAATAGGATCATTAATATTCATATTTTACCAACTCGACTTTATAATACCTGGGATTAAACCTGCAGACCCTAAATCTCTCAATGCAATTCTTGAAAGAGAGAACTTACGGTGATAACCTCTTGGACGCCCTGACAACAAACAACGATTCCGAATACGCGTTGCAGAACTATTGCGCGGCATTTCAGCAAGCTTTAAAGTTGCCATTATGCGATCTTCAATTGGCGTTACCTTTGAAGAAATTATTTTCTTCAAAGCTCTGCGCTTATTTTCTGCGCGCTTTGAAAGAAGTTTACGCCTATTGTTTTTTTCAATTGAACCTTGTTTTGCCATAACTCATTATTCCTTAGATTGTATAATCGGAAGATTTAAGGCCTTCAGCAATGCAAGACATTCTGCGTCCGTTTTTGCTGTCGTACATATAATTACATCAAAGCCGCGAACTTTATCAACTTTGTCATAATCAACTTCAGGAAAAATGATTTGCTCTTTAATTCCTAAAGCATAATTGCCATGACCATCAAAGCTCTTAGGTGAAAGTCCTCTAAAATCTCGTACGCGTGGAAGGGCGATATTAATCAATCTATCCATAAATTCATACATACGTGCTCGACGTAAAGTCACTTTAGCACCAATTTGCATACCTTCGCGCAGTTTAAACTGTGCAATTGATTTCTTCGCAGTTGTTATCACTGGTTTTTGACCAGATATAGCCGTCAATTCGTCAACAACAGTCTGTAGTTTTTTACTATCTTGCGTTGCTTCTCCAACGCATGAATTGATCACGATTTTATCAAGACGGGGAACTTCAAGAACATTTGTGTAATTGAAATCCTTCATCAACTGCGATCGGATTACATCCTTATATAAATCATATAACCTTGCCATAATTGTACTCGTCTATTCTAATATGTATCGCCACTTTTTTTAGCGTATCTAACCTTTGTTCCATCTTTTTGAATTTTGAAACCCACTTTTGTTGGACTTCCATCTTTAGGATCTAACAAAGCAACATTTGAAATATGAATGGGTAATTCCTTTTGAATGATACCACCTGTATTTGTTTGACTTGGCTTTGTGTGACGTTTAACCACATTAATGCCTTTTACAAATACTTTTGCATCTTCCTTAACAACAGAAAGAACTTCACCCTTCTTACCTTTATCACGTCCAGTGCGAACTATAACAGTATCGCCTTTGCGAATTTTAAACTTTACTGCAGTCATTATAATACCTCTGGAGCCAAAGAAATAATCTTCATAAAACCAACTGACCTTAATTCGCGTGTTACGGGTCCAAAAATACGCGTGCCAATAGGCTCATTTTGTTTGCTAATTAAAACTGCAGCATTACGGTCAAATTGTATTTCACTTCCGTCTTGACGACGAATTGCCTGTTTTGTGCGAACAACAACCGCTCTGTGAACATCGCCCTTCTTAACTTTCCCCTTAGGAAGCGCACCTTTAATTGAAACCACAATAATATCACCAACGGAAGCATAGCGTCTTTTAGAGCCACCCAATACTTTAATGCATTGTACTTCGCGAGCACCGGAATTATCGGCAACTTCTAACCTTGTTTCGACTTGAATCATGGCTTTGTCACCTTTGCGCTTTTAGAATTTGTTACTGATTCAGACTTAAGATCAGACGTCTTTTTTACAGATCCAGATACTTTAGTCGCTCCCCCTGCATTTGAACCACCAGCCTTTTTAATAGCAGTTTCAGACTTTAAAGGATGCTCTTGTTGATTTTCAGACATTACATGCCATTTTTTAGTCTTCGATATAGGACGACATTCAATTATTTTTACAACATCACCTGTCTTATGAAGATTTTCAGGATCATGGGCTGCGTACTTGCATGAACGTGTAATATATTTTTTATACACTGGATGCTTAACATTTTTAACAACCCGAACAACAATAGTTTTGTGACTTGCATCACTAACAACTACACCTTGTAGTACACGACATGGCATCGATTCTCTCCGCTCTACTTCTTATTCACTTGGACAAGCCGTGTCTTAATACGGGCAACATCACGACGATTTTTACGAATTTGTGAGGTATTTGCAACTGTCCCCGTGGCTCTTTGAATACGAATATTCAATAGTTCCTTCTTGAGGCTATACAAGCTATCATAAAGCTCACTCGTTGATTTATTTGATACTTCTTGATACTTCACGTTACTTCACCTTAACCAATACGTTTTACAAATTTAGTTTTGATGGGCAATTTTGCATCAGCCAACTTAAAGGCTTCTTCGGCGATTTCTGCCGACACACCATCTAATTCAAATAATATTTTACCTGGCTTCACTCGGCATATCTGATATTCCGGGTTACCCTTACCACTTCCCATTCTGACTTCTGCTGGCTTTGAAGAAACCGGAACATCTGGAAATATTCGAATCCAAACTTTTCCAATACGTCTTATGTGACGCGTTATAGCTCTTCTAGCTGCTTCAATTTGTCTAGCAGTAATACGTTCTGGTTGCAAGGCTTTTAATCCATAGGTACCATAGCTAACTTCAGTACCAGCCTTGGCCATTCCATGAATTTTTCCCTTAAACGCCTTGCGGTATTTACTTTTTTTGGGCGCTAACATCGAAGCATTCCTTTAAATAAGTGTTAACTCTCTCGATTTATCGAGCTGTTGTACCTTCATTGAGTCTCTTTTCATGAGCCATTGGATCATGCTCCAATATTTCACCTTTATAAACCCAAACCTTAATTCCACATGTTCCGTATGTTGTTTTCGCAACGCCCAAACCATAATCTATGTCTGAGCGAAATGTATGCAGAGGAACCCGTCCTTCACGATACCATTCCATACGAGCAATTTCAGCACCGCCTAAACGGCCCGAACAGTTAATTCTTACGCCAAGCGCACCAAGTCTCATCGCAGACTGCATCGCGCGCTTCATAGCACGACGAAATGAAACACGACGTTCAATTTGTTGGGCTATTCCATCAGCTATAAGTTTTGCGTCAAGCTCTGGTTTACGAACTTCTACGATATTAATCGTTACATCAGTCTTAGATATCTCTGATAGCTTTTGCTTGAGCTTCTCAATATCAGCACCCTTTTTACCAATAAGCACGCCTGGGCGAGCTGTATAGATACTTAAGCGAGCTTTTTTAGCAGGGCGCTCAATAATGACACGAGAAATACCCGCTTGTTGCAAATTTTCCATAAGGTATTTACGAATCTTAAAATCTTGGTGAAGCAGAGTCGCGTAATCTTTTTCAGCGTACCAGCGTGAATCCCAAGTTTTATTAATACCTAATCTTAAACTTATAGGGTTAACTTTTTGCCCCATTATCTTTATACCTCTTTTTCGCGTACAATAATCGTCAAATGGCTAAATGGCTTCTTAATTCCAGCGCCGCGTCCTTTTGCTCTTGCATGAAATCTTTTTAATACAAAAGATTGTCCGACAAAGGCTTCATCTACTATCAATCGGTCTATATCTAAACCATGATTGTTTTCTGCATTAGCAACAGCAGACATTAATGTTTTATAAGCATCATGTGATACTCGCTTTTGGCAATTTGACAAAAGATCAGAAGCTCGGGAAATATCCTTACCTCTAATTAATTGTGCAATAAGGTTAAGCTTGCGAGGACTCACTCTTACATTTCTTAATATTGCCGTCGCTGTGGTTTGAGATGCCATATTAGCCTCTTTTCGCTTTCTTATCTGCGCCATGTCCATAATAAGTACGTGTCGGCGCAAATTCACCAAACTTATGACCAACCATATTTTCGCTTACATAAACTGGCACAAATTTTTTGCCATTATGCACACCAAAAGTTAGGCCCACAAACTGGGGCAAAACAGTTGATCTTCTGGACCATGTTTTTATTACGTCATTTCGGCCTGATCCTTGAGCTACTTCTGCTTTCTTGAGAAGATATCGATCAAAAAAAGGGCCTTTCCAAACTGATCTTGGCACTGAATTGTCTCCGTTACTTAGCGCGTCTAATAATTAATTTCGATGTTCTCTTATTCTTACGAGTCTTCTTGCCTTTTGTTGGAATACCCCAAGGTGTAACGGGATGTCGTCCACCAGATGTACGTCCTTCACCACCACCATGCGGGTGATCAATTGGGTTCATAGCAACACCACGAACACAAGGCTTCTTTCCTAACCAGCGATTTCGACCCGCCTTACCAATACTTCTATTTTGATGGTCCGGATTTGATACCGCACCAACAGTCGCTGTGCACTCACCTTTAACCAATCTAAGCTCTCCAGATGATAACTTAAGGATTGTATTTCCTGAATCACGTCCAGCAATTTGAGCATACGCACCAGCGGATCTAGCAAATTGGCCACCTTTACCAACTTTAGACTCTATATTATGAACAATAGTCCCTACGGGAATGTTTTTCAATGGCAATGCGTTTCCCGGCTTAATATCGACTTTATCACCAGCAATGACTTGATCGCCAGCTTTTAAGCGCTGTGGGGCAAGAATATAAGCATATTCACCATCTTCATATCTTATCAATGCTATAAAAGCCGATCGATTGGGATCATATTCTAAACGTTCCACGGTTGCCATAACATTTGTTTTGGTTCGGCGGAAGTCAACCAAACGATATCGTTGTTTATGACCACCACCTCTGTTCCATGATGTAATACGGCCATGACAGTTACGTCCACCCGTTTTGGATTTTCCCTCAGTCAAGCCTTTGAAAGGCTTACCTGGCCATAACTCGCTGCGATCAATATTGACGAGTTGGCGCTGAGAAGGAGTTGTTGCTTTATAATTTTTTAAGCCCATTTCTAAATTCCTGCCCCAAGATCTAACTGTTGACCGTCATTTAAAGTAATGATGGCTTTTTTAACGTCTACCTGAACCCCGCGCCTACCCTTAAAGACTTTAACTTTTCCTTTACGGACAAGTGTATTAACAGCCTTTACAGATACACCAAAAGCCGACTCAATAGCCAACTTTATTTGAGGTTTTGTTGCTGTAATCGATACAGCAAAGGTGACTTGATTGTGTTCACTTGCATTGGTGCTTTTTTCAGTTACGATTGGATATTTAATGACATCAAGCAACCCGAAGTTTTTTTTGTCACCAGCATTGCTTGCCGATGCAGTTCCTTTCTTGGCTTTTTTAGTCTTAGTTTCTGTTTGTGTCATTTCAATCGTGCCTCTAAAGCTTTAACAGCTTCCACTGTTAAAATTAATTTTTCTTTACGCATGATGTCATATACGTTTGCTCCAATTTGTGGCAGCACGTCAAAACCCATAACATTTCCCGCAGCTAATGCTGTATTCGTTAGACCTGTTGCATCGACATCAATAAGAAGAATGTTTTCAGTACCAAATTTAGCCAATATAGCTTTTAATTCTTTTGTTTTGGGTTGATTGATCTCAAAACTATCGACAACAATTATATTTCCCGACTCCAACTTTGAAGAAAGGACCGATTTTAATCCCAAGGCACGAACCTTTTTGGGCAGACTATATGCATGTGAGCGCACTACGGGACCAAATATAACAGCTCCACCTCTGAATTGTGGGCCTCTTTTACTTCCGTGACGTGCGCCGCCTGTACCTTTTTGACGATACATTTTTTTAGTTGTACCACTAATATCACCGATTTCTTTTGTTTTATGGTTGCCAGAGCGACGTTTTGCCAGCTGCCATTCAACTACCCGTGATAAAATATCAACCCGAACTGGTTGTTGGAAGATAGAAGCAGGTAATTCAATGTCCCCTACCTTCTTATTTTGAATATTTACAACTTCGTGTTTCATTTTCGTATACCGTTATTCCTTAGAGGTAACCGTGCATTATATAGCGGCTGTTGTAGGGGATTTCTTGATTGCATCCCTAACATAAACACAACTGCCGCGGGCTCCAGGGACACTTCCCTTTACATAAATAAGCCCACGTTCTGCATCAACATCATGTACTTTTAAATTCAACTTAGTAACACGTCTTGCCCCCATGTGGCCAGCCATTTTTTTATTTTTAAAAACTTTTCCAGGGTCTTGACGATTTCCAGTGGATCCATGACTTCTGTGTGAAACGGATACACCGTGTGATGCTCGTAGTCCACCAAAGTTATGGCGCTTCATAACACCAGCAAATCCCTTACCAACGCTCGTCCCTGTCACATCAATATATTGACCCGGAGCAAACATATCAACGTTTACAATTTGGCCAACTGTTAACATGTTTTGGTCATCAACTCGGTATTCACATAGCTGAGCTTTAGGGTCAACTTCAGCCTTTGCAAAATAACCTCGCATTGGTTTTGTTAGCGACTGGGGTTTTGCAACCTTAGCGCCTAACTGAACAGCTTGGTATCCGTGCTTTTCGACTGTTCTTACAGCCACAACTGAGCAATTATCGACTTTTAAAACCGTGACAGGAACTTGCGTTCCATCAGCGGTAAAAATCTGTGTCATGCCTATTTTTTCTGCTATTAATCCGGTTCTCATGGGTCTTAGCTCCTACAGTTTGATCTCAACATCAACGCCAGCAGCTAAGTCTAGCTTCATTAAAGCGTCAACTGTTTGAGGCAACCAGTCAATAATATCAATAAGTCTTTTGTGCGTGCGAATCTCGAATTGTTCTCGAGATTTTTTGTCAATAAACGGTGAACGTAAAACCGTAAATTTTCCAATATTAGTTGGCAAAGGTATGGGACCTCTCACTTGAGCTCCCGTTCTCTTAGCTGTATTAACAATTTCCTTAACAGATTGGTCTAGCAAACGATGATCGTATGCTTTTAATCTGATTCGTATGTTTTGCTTTTCCATTTTACCCTTGCTCGCTAATAAATATTATATGAGATTCATCCCACCAGATCTTTACTTTAAGATTTTTGAGACCACACCAGCCCCAACAGTTCGGCCACCCTCACGAATCGCAAACCGTAATCCTTCATCCATCGCAATCGGAGCGATCAATTCTACCTTCATCGCGATGTTATCGCCAGGCATCACCATCTCAACTCCCTCTTTCAAATACACCATTCCCGTCACATCCGTCGTACGGAAGTAAAATTGAGGACGGTAGTTCGTCATAAACGGTGTATGGCGGCCCCCTTCTTCTTTCGTCAATATGTAAGCTTCCGCTTCAAAGTCTGTATGCGGGTTGATAGAACCAGGCGCTGCCAATACTTGACCACGCTCAACTTCTTCTCGCTTCGTTCCGCGCAATAGGGCTCCAATGTTATCACCAGCTTCTCCTTGATCCAGAAGCTTGCGGAACATTTCAACTCCCGTAACAACCGTCTTCGTCGTCGCATGAAGTCCCACAATCTCAACTTCTTCACCAACCTTCACAACGCCACGCTCAACGCGACCCGTCACAACCGTTCCTCGGCCCGATATCGAAAACACATCTTCTATCGGCATCAAAAACGGACGATCCTTCGGGCGCTCAGGTTGCGGTATAGATGCATCCACAGCATCCATCAACTTCTTAATCGCATCCGCTCCTTTTTCAGGATCTCGGCTTTCAAGAGCACATAACGCTGACCCGCGGATAATCGGAATATCATCCCCAGGATAACCATACGACGTTAGCAAATCTCGAATTTCCATCTCAACCAAGTCTAACAACTCGCTGTCATCTACCATATCCGTCTTATTCATAAAAACTACCAACGCAGGAACGCCAACCTGGCGCGCCAACAAAATATGTTCACGGGTTTGGGGCATCGGACCATCAGCTGCTGATACAACCAATATCGCGCCATCCATTTGCGCCGCTCCAGTGATCATATTCTTTACGTAGTCAGCGTGACCTGGACAGTCAACGTGCGCATAGTGACGATTATCAGTCTCATATTCAACGTGCGCCGTCGATATCGTTATCCCACGAGCTCTTTCTTCAGGCGCTTTGTCAATCTGGTCATACGCTGTATAACTCGCTTGACCCTTCTCTGCCAATATCTTCGTTATCGCGGCTGTCAATGATGTCTTCCCATGATCAACGTGACCAATCGTTCCTATGTTACAATGCGGCTTATTCCGCTCAAATTTCGCTTTCGTCATGATACCCTCTCAACTTTCAAACCATAAATTTCAAAAAAGTTCTTTATTACTACACTCTAACTTGATTTCGCACGTATTTCATCTGCGACATGCTGTGGAACTTGTTCGTAATGATCAAACAGCATTGTAAATTGTGCACGACCTTGCGACATAGAGCGCAATGTATTAACATATCCAAACATATTTGCTAAAGGCACTTTAGCCATAATAACGCGTGCGTTTGCTCTTTGATCCATGCCCGTTACTTGTCCACGACGACTGTTTAAATCACCAATAACATCTCCCATATAATCTTCAGGAGTTACAACTTCAACTTTCATTATCGGCTCAAGTAGCTTTGGGGCACATTTTGGGATACCTTCCCGGAACGCCGCTCTGGCAGCAATTTCAAAGGCTAGAGCACTGGAGTCAACATCATGGTAGCTACCATCATACAAAATAGCTTTAAAATCTATGACCGGGAAACCAGCCAAAACACCCGTATCAAGTGAAGATTGAAGACCCTTAATAACACCAGGAATATATTCTTTTGGAACCGCTCCACCCACAATTTCATTCTCAAACACAAACCCTTCACCAGGCTCAAGAGGTTGAAATTTCAATTTAATGCGAGCAAATTGACCAGATCCACCTGATTGCTTTTTGTGTGTATAGTCAATATCGCCAATTTTTGTAATTGTTTCACGATAAGCAACTTGAGGCGCACCAATGTTGGCTTCAACTTTAAACTCTCGCTTCATACGATCCACAATAATTTCTAAGTGCAGCTCTCCCATTCCTTTTATAATAGTTTGACCTGATTCAACATCAGATGTTACGCGGAAGGAAGGATCTTCACTAGCAAGTCGCGCCAAAGCAATACCCATTTTTTCTTGGTCAGCTTTGGTTTTTGGTTCAACGGCAATTTCAATAACAGGATCTGGAAATTCCATTCTTTCCAATATAACGGGATGAGATGGATCACACAGAGTATCCCCCGTTGTCGTACTTTTTAATCCGCATAGCGCAACGATATCGCCGGCTTGCGCTTCTTTAATATCTTCTCGGCTGTTCGCATGCATTAATAACATACGCCCCGTTCGTTCTTTTTCATCTTTTGTAGAATTGAGAACGTAACTGCCCGTTGCGAGGGTTCCAGAATAAACCCGAACGAAAGTTAATGTCCCGACAAATGGGTCTGTCATAATTTTAAAGGCTAGACCCGAAAATGGCGCCTTATCATCTGCATTTCGGATAACTTCCTCATCAGAATCTGGTAATATGCCTTTGACAGAAGTAATATCTTCTGGCGAAGGAAGGTAGTCCACAACACAATCCAAAAGCGGTTGCACACCCTTATTTTTAAATGCACTGCCACACATAACAGGCACAAACTTTCCATGCAATACGCCTTTGCGAATGCAATTTTTCAAAACATCTATGGTTGGTTCTTCACCATTTAGGTATTTCTCTAACGCAACATCATCTAGCTCTACAGCCATTTCCACTAATTGGGCATGGTATTTTTCTGCCGCTTCTTTCATATTTTCTGGAATTTCGACTATGTCGAATTTAGCGCCTAACGTTTCGTCTTGCCAAATGATTGCCTTCATAGCAACCAAATCAACAATACCAACAAAATCACTTTCAACACCAATTGGCAACTGAATCACTAAAGGACGCGCGCCCAAACGATCCACGATCATATCTACACAGCGATAAAAATTGGCACCTGTACGATCCATTTTATTTACAAAACAGATTCGAGGCACATGGTATTTATCTGCTTGACGCCAAACCGTCTCAGATTGTGGCTCCACTCCTGCCACACCGTCAAACACAGCCACTGCACCATCAAGAACTCGCAACGACCGCTCGACTTCAATCGTAAAATCGACGTGACCTGGCGTGTCTATAATATTGATTCTATTATCATTCCAAAAACAAGTTGTTGCCGCAGAAGTAATTGTAATGCCGCGCTCTTGTTCTTGCTCCATCCAGTCCATAACGGCGGTACCTTCATGGACTTCACCAATTTTATAGGATCGACCTGTATAATAGAGAATACGCTCTGTAGTCGTTGTTTTTCCAGCATCAATATGGGCCATAATACCAATATTGCGATACTTATTAAGAGGGGTGGTTCTTGACATCTTCTTCCCTTACCAACGATAGTGCGAAAACGCACGATTGGCTTCTGCCATTTTGTGAGTATCTTCGCGCTTTTTAACAGATGTACCACGATTATTTGCTGCATCTGAAAGTTCAGCAGACAAACGATCAACCATCGTTTTTTCTGATCTTTTACGAGCGCCGCCAATAAGCCAACGAATCGCTAATGCTTGTGCTCGCTCTGGTCGCACTTCCGTTGGAACTTGATAGGTAGCACCACCGACTCTACGTGACCGAACTTCAACAGCGGGTCTTACATTTTCTAGCGCATCATGGAATAAATCAATGGCGTTTTTTCCACCACGTCCTTGCATTTTTTCTAAAGCACCGTAAACAATCCGCTCTGCAGTGGATTTTTTACCCTTAGACATGATACTATTGATGAATTTAGCCAACACAAAGTCTCCAAACTTTGGATCTGGCAAGATTTCTTTTTTTTCAGCCGCGCGACGACGAGACATTGTATTTCCCTCTTAACTAAATCTTATTTAGGACGCTTAGCGCCATACTTTGATCGAGATTGACGACGATCTTTAACACCTTGTGTATCTAATGCACCACGAATGATGTGATATCTCACACCTGGCAAGTCCTTTACACGACCTCCGCGTATCAACACGACAGAGTGCTCTTGTAAGTTATGCCCTTCACCAGGTATATACCCTGTAACTTCATATCCATTTGTTAAACGAATACGTGCAACTTTACGTAAAGCTGAGTTAGGTTTTTTCGGTGTTGTTGTAAACACACGGGTACACACACCACGCTTTTGAGGGCACGCCTCAAGGGCCGGCACTTTGTTTCGGGCTCCTTTAGGGGCCCGAGGTTTACGAATCAATTGATTTATTGTAGGCATAAGCCTTCATCCTTTTACAAATTTACAAAAATTCCACTAGCATACCGTGTGAGTAGTTTTGACACATACCCAGCAAATGGCATACTAACACGCTATTTATATAAGTCAACGGTTTCTCGATCACTATCGATAAAAAAACCTTACGTAATTTGCATTTGCTCCTGCACCTCGATCTCGGATTCACTAGAATCTTCAATCTCACTTGGCACATCTACAATAGCAACCCTGTCACGTTCTGCTGCTAGTTTACGTAAACTATGAACCATACTTCCTGTCCCTGCGGGCACAAGACGTCCCACAATGACATTTTCTTTCAACCCAACAAGTGCATCAACCTTGCCAGAGACTGCAGCTTCGGTCAAGACTCTTGTCGTTTCTTGGAATGACGCCGCCGCGAAGAATGACTTCGTTTGCAGAGATGCCTTCGTTATACCTTGCAAAATAGGAATGCCGCTAGCTGCTTTTTGACCCTTTGCAACGGCTTCTTTATTAGCTTGCTCGAATTCACTGCGATCAATTTGTTCGCCACGAATTAGAATTGTCTCCCCTGGATCTGTAATTTCATACTTCTGAAGCATCTGGCGTGCAATCACTTCAATATGCTTATCATTTATGCGCACACCTTGCAATCGATAGACTTGTTGAATTTCAGTTACAAGGTAGGTTGCCAGGGCTTCAATTCCCAAAATGCGCAAGATATCATGAGGCACAGGACTGCCATCTACCAACAAATCTCCTCTTTTTACATAATCTCCTTCATGAGCTGTTATGTGACGCCCTTTTGGAATTAAGTATTCCATTGGCTGTAAGGTTTCATCGGTCGGTATGACAAAAATTCGACGTTTTGCTTTATAGTCTTTGCCGTATTCAACACGTCCATCAAATTCCGCAATGATAGCAGCATCCTTTGGATGACGAGCTTCAACAAGCTCTGACACACGAGGCAAACCTCCTGTAATATCACGCGTCTTTGTTTTCTCTTGAGGAATACGCGCCAATATATCACCAGCTCGTACTTTTACATTATTCTCTGTTGAAAGAATGGAATCGACAGTCAAGAAATAGCGAGCTTCCATGCCGTTAGGGAGGATAACAGGATTTCCATCTTTGTCGCGAATGCTCAACATAGGACGCAAATCACTACCCCGAGCTTGTTGTTTCCAGTCAACTACCACGCGATTTGAAATACCTGTGGATTCGTCTATAATTTCGCGAATAGAAAGTCCTTCCACCAAATCAACGAAATGAACAACTCCATCCCGTTCTGTGATAATCGGAATTGTGTAAGGATCCCACTCAACCAAACGCTGGCCTGGCTTGACTTTTTCACCATCCTCAACAAGGATCCGTGAGCCATAAGGAATACGATGACGGAATTTTTCTCTGTCTTGGTCGTCCATAAGAACAATTTCACTGTTACGTGCCAAAACGATGTTAGAGCCACTTCCATTTTTCACAATGTTCTTGTTACGTATGGTAACTGTGGCATGATAGGATGCTTCCAAGCTGGACTGTTCCGCACCACGTTGTGCTGTTCCCCCAATGTGGAAGGTACGCATTGTTAATTGCGTTCCCGGCTCACCAATTGATTGTGCAGCAATAACACCAACGGCCTCACCCTGATTAACCAATTTACCTCGTGCCAGATCTCGACCATAACACTTTGCACAAATGCCGAAAACTGTTTCACATGTAAGCACAGAGCGAATCATGACCGTATCTATACCTGCAGCCTCAATAGCCTCAATATCTGCTTCTGATATTAATTGTGCAGCCTTTACAATAACTTCACCAGTAACGAGATTAATTACATCATGCGCAGCACTTCGACCTAAAATTCGGTCTGAAAGAGAGGCAATAGTGTCTCCTCCTTCAATAACTGCACTTAGCATAATACCTTTATCTGTTCCGCAATCTGTCTCAGTAATGATACAATCTTGCGCCACGTCAACAAGGCGACGCGTCAGATATCCTGAGTTTGCTGTCTTTAACGCCGTGTCAGATAACCCTTTACGGGCACCGTGGGTCGAGCTGAAGTATTCTAAAACAGTCAAACCTTCTTTAAAGTTTGATATGATCGGCGTTTCAATAATATCACCCGACGGACGCGTCATCAAACCCCGCATACCCGCTAGCTGTTTCATCTGAGCTACGGATCCACGCGCACCCGACTGTGCCATCATGTATACTGCATTGACAGGCTCACCGGCACGTGTTTTTGAAATTGCTTTCATCATGGCATCAGCGACTTTATCTGTACATTGCGACCAAGCATCAACAACTTTGTTATATTTTTCACCTTGGGTGATTAAACCATCTGCATATTGTTGTTCAAATTCTGATACCATTGTTTTTGTTTGAGAGATGAGTTTTTCTTTTTCGGGTGGAATGACGAGATCATCCTTACCAAAGGATATGCCGCCCTTTGTAGCATATGTGAAACCCATACCCATAATTCTATCAACAAAAACAACCGTATCTTTTTGTCCGCAATGGCGATAAACAACATCGACTAAGTTTGCAATTTCTTTTGAGGTCAATTCTTGGTTAACCAGATTAAATCCAATTTTTGGGTGTTTTGGCAATAATTCACCAAAAAGCATTCGTCCCGGAGTAGTTTCCACACGCTTAATAATTACCGTTCCGTCTTCTTGAAGAACTGATATTCTGGCCATAATTTTTGTATGGAGGTGCACAATATTCTCTGCTAAGGCAAATTCAATTTCTAGCAAAGAACCAAAGTTCATTCCTTCTCCGGGCAGACCTTCTGCCATTAATGTCAAGTAATATAAACCTAAGACAATGTCTTTTGAAGGGACAATAATCGGACGGCCGTTGGCTGGACTCAAAATATTGTTCGTTGACATCATGAGAACGCGAGCTTCTAACTGCGCTTCTAATGAAAGAGGAATATGCACAGCCATTTGGTCACCGTCAAAGTCTGCGTTAAATGCAGCACAAACTAACGGATGTAATTGAATCGCTTTTCCTTCCACCAACAAAGGTTCAAAAGCCTGGATTCCCAAACGGTGGAGCGTAGGAGCACGATTGAGAAGAACAGGATGTTCCCGAATAACTTCTTCTAGAACGTCCCAAACTTCGGGGCGCTCTTTTTCAACCATTCGCTTTGCGGCTTTTAAAGTATTTGCTAAGCCGTATCTCTCTAAACGAGCATAAATAAAAGGTTTAAAGAGTTCTAAAGCCATCTTTTTAGGCAAACCACACTGATGTAGCTTGAGCTCAGGACCAACAACAATCACCGAACGACCAGAATAATCTACGCGTTTGCCCAAAAGGTTCTGCCGGAAACGACCCTGCTTTCCTTTCAACATATCTGCTAATGATTTCAAAGGTCGTTTATTAGCACCCGAAATAGCTCGTCCCCGTCGTCCGTTATCAAAAAGAGCGTCAACGGATTCTTGAAGCATTCTTTTTTCGTTCCGAACAATAATATCAGGGGCGCGTAATTCAATGAGACGCTTTAATCGGTTGTTCCGATTAATCACGCGACGATATAAATCATTTAAATCGCTGGTGGCAAAACGACCGCCGTCTAAAGGAACAAGAGGGCGAAGTTCTGGAGGAATGACCGGTATGACATCTAAAATCAAACTCTCTGGACGTGTGCTAGATTCTAAAAACGCATCAACAAGCTTGAGACGCTTCACCAATTTTTTACGACGAATCTCAGACGTTGTATCGACCATCTCAATACGAAGCTTTTCTTGCTCTTGTTCTAAATTAATAGCCACAAGCATTACTTTAAGAGCTTCTGCACCAATTCCTGCTGAAAAAGAGTCTTCACCAAACTCATCTTGAGTTCTCATAAATTCTTCTTCAGAAATTAATTGACCCTTTTTCAAATGAGTCATTCCCGGATCCATAACGATATAATTCTCAAAATAGAGAACGCGCTCCAAATCTTTTAGAGATAAATCAATTAGCAAACCGATACGACTTGGCAATGACTTGGTAAACCATATATGAGCAACGGGAGAGGCCAGCTCAATATGACCCATTCGATCTCGACGCACCTTGCTTAAAGTGACTTCAACGCCGCACTTCTCACAAACAACCCCCCGGTATTTCATACGCTTATATTTTCCGCATAAGCATTCATAATCTTTGATCGGACCAAAAATACGAGCACAAAATAAGCCGTCTCTTTCGGGCTTAAATGTCCGATAGTTAATTGTTTCTGGCTTCTTTACTTCTCCGTATGACCAAGACCGTATCCGATCACTGCTTGCAATGGAAATTCGAATTGCATCAAAGCCGGGCGCAACCTCAACGTTCTCCATAACTTTTCGTAAAGCATTCATGGTTTATCTAACCCTTCAATCAAATTATATTTGTTGTTCAAAAGAAACATTTAGTCCTAAAGACCGCAATTCCTTGACCAAAACGTTAAAGGACTCAGGAACCCCTGCTTCCATGTTGTCATCTCCTCTAACAATAGACTCATAAGCTTTTGTTCTGCCGGAGACATCATCCGATTTAACTGTCAACATTTCTTGCAAGGTAAAGGCTGCTCCATAAGCTTCAAGAGCCCAAACTTCCATTTCACCAAATCTTTGACCACCAAATTGAGCCTTACCGCCAAGAGGTTGCTGGGTCACCAAGCTATAAGGTCCGATGGATCGCGCATGAATCTTATCATCAACCAAGTGATGCAGTTTCAGCATATAAATGTAGCCAACAGTCACTTTGCGATCAAATAGTTCGCCTGTCCGACCATCATACAAAGGAAGTTGGCCGCTGCTGTCGAGTCCTGCTGCTTTTAACGCTTCCTCGATATCTTCCGCTTGGGCTCCATCAAAAACGGGTGTGGCAATAGGAACGCCTTTGCGTAAATTATGTGCCATTTCCAAGACTTCATCATCAGACATTTGTTTGATATCCGTTTGGTCATCGGGACGAGAATATATGTTGTTTAATGTGGAACGCACATCTGCAACTGTAGATTCTTGCTTACGGTACTGTTCCAACATGTTATTAACCTGACGACCAAGACCAGCCGCAGCTCCTCCAATGTGGGTTTCAAGAATTTGTCCAACGTTCATACGAGAAGGCAAACCAAGTGGATTTAAAATAATGTCAAGTTGAGTGCCATCTTCTAAATAAGGCATATCTTCTAACGGCAAAATTCGAGAAACAACACCTTTGTTACCGTGACGTCCCGCCATTTTATCGCCGGGTTGAATTTTTCGTTTAACAGCGATAAAGACTTTGACCATTTTAAGAACACCAGGCGACAACTCATCTCCACGACGTAGTTTATCAACTTTATTCTCAAACCAATCTTGTAAACGGGTCACGTTCTCATCAATTTGCTGATTGATAGCTTCAATCTCTGTCATAACAGCATCATCTTTAACTGTAATTTGACGCCATTGACCATTTGTAAACTCATTTAACAAGTCTTCAGTGATTTTGGCGCCAGCTTTAATTCCCTTTGGCCCTGTTACCACCTTTTGATCAAGTAATCTTTCTTTCAGGTTTTGATAGAAACTTCTTTCTAAAATAACACGCTCCGCATCGCGATCTTTTGCAAGGCGATCAATTTCTGCCCGCTCAATAGCAAGTGCACGTTCATCTTTATCAATACCCCGTCGTGAAAATACGCGCACCTCAACAACAGTACCTGTTACCCCTGGTGGAACCCGTAGAGACGTATCACGTACATCTGAGGCTTTTTCACCAAAGATTGCCCGAAGAAGTTTTTCTTCAGGTGTCATCGGAACTTCACCTTTTGGCGTTACTTTACCAACCAATATGTCACCTGGATTGACTTCTGCACCAATATACACAATGCCAGCTTCATCGAGATTTTTTAGACCTTCTTCACCGACATTGGGAATATCACGCGTAATTTCTTCATTGCCCAACTTCGTGTCTCGACTCATCGCTTCAAATTCTTCAATATGAATAGATGTAAAGATGTCATCCTGAGCTATTCGTTGTGAGAGAAGAATGGAGTCTTCAAAGTTATAACCTTGCCATGACATAAATCCGACCAAAACATTCTGCCCAAGAGCCAACTCACCAAGTTCAGTGGCAGGTCCGTCTGCAATAATATCGCCTTTTTTAACGATGTCGCCTTTTTTCACAAGAGGACGCTGATTAATACAGGTACTCATATTTGAGCGTTGATACTTTTGTAAATTATAGATATCAACACCCGCTGCGGAATCTTTAATGTCTTCTTTTTCTGTAACTCTTAAAACGATACGTAATCCATCTACAGAATCTATAACACCCGATCGTTTGGCAATGACACTTGAGCCAGAGTCCCGTGCAACAATATGCTCCATGCCGGTTCCAACAAGAGGAGCTTCCGCACGAATAAGGGGCACAGCTTGTCGTTGCATGTTAGATCCCATTAAGGCTCTGTTTGCATCGTCATTTTCCAGGAAAGGAATCAAGGACGCGGCAACAGACACCAATTGCTTAGGGGACACGTCAATTAATCCAACTTCGTCTTTGTGAACAATGCTCAATTCACCCGCACGACGACAGGTAACATATTCATCCTTAATCGTACCATCAGCACCCATTTCAATGTTAGCTTGCGCGATTGTGTATCGGCCTTCTTCCATAGCTGTCAAATACACAACATCTTTAGAAACTTTTCCGTTAGAAACCTTACGGTAAGGACTTTCAATAAAGCCATATTGGTTAACGCGTGCATAAGTGGCTAATGAATTGATAAGCCCGATATTTGGACCTTCAGGTGTTTCAATAGGACAAATACGACCATAATGGGTTGGGTGCACGTCTCGAACTTCAAAGCCTGCCCGCTCGCGTGATAAACCACCTGGTCCCAATGCTGATAAACGGCGCTTATGGGTAATTTCGGAAAGAGGATTTGTTTGGTCCATGAATTGTGACAATTGAGAAGATCCAAAAAACTCACGGACAACGGCGGCTGCAGGTTTGGCATTAATAAGATCATGAGGCATGACTGTATCGATATCAACGGTACTCATGCGATCACGAATAGCACGTTCCATACGTGATAAGCCGAGACGATATTGATTTTCTAACAATTCACCAACGGAACGTACACGACGATTACCCAGGTTATCAATGTCATCAATTTCACCGCGCCCATCTTTAAGCTCTAACAGCGTCTTCAAAATAACGAGAATGTCTTCCTTACGCAAAGTTCTTAAAGTATCTACAGTTTTTAATCCAAGACGTGCATTCATTTTTACACGTCCAACCGCGGATAAATCGTAACGCTCTGCATCAAAGAACAAACCTTTAAATAGATTTTCAGCCCCATCCAAGGTGGGTGGCTCGCCAGGGCGCATAACACGATAAAGCTCCAAGAGGGCATCTTCTCTGTTATTGCTACGATCAGCATTTAAAGTATTTAATAAATAGGGACCAACATTAACATGGTCGATATGGAGGACAGAAACATCTTTTACTTTCAGATCATTGAGAATGACCAATGTTTCTTCTGTAATTTCTTCACCGGCTTCAATATAAATTTCACCTGTATCTTCATTCACATATTCTTTGGAGATATATCGGCCAATTAAGTCTTCGGATTCAGCCTGGACTTCGGTCAAACCATCTGTTGCAAATTTCTTAACCAATCTTGGGGTAAGTTTTGTTCCAGCTTCTGCAACAACCTTACCTGTCTTTGCATCAATTAAATCACGAGTCAACTTGATGCCCTTCCAACGATTAGCATCAAAAGGGGTTTGCCAGACTTTTTTATTCTTTTTATAAGGTATAATTTCGTAGAAATAATTCAAAATTTCTTCTTTTGACATTCCAGAAATGAGGTGGGCAGGAAGGGGTTCTTCTTTAGCCGCATATTCTTCGCGGTACTTCTCGGTTTCCGCACTGTCCAATGCCATTAAGAACACGGTGACCGGAACTTTACGTCGTCGATCAACACGAACATGCATCAAATCTTTTGGATCAAATTCAAAATCAAGCCAAGAACCACGGTAAGGTACAACGCGTGCAGCAAACAAATATTTTCCTGATGAGTGAGCTTTTCCTTTGTCGTGATCAAAAAACACACCCGGACTGCGGTGCATTTGAGAAACGATAACACGTTCAATACCATTGACAATAAAAGTACCACTATCTGTCATCAGGGGCATATCGCCCATGTAGACATCTTGCTCTTTGATATCACGAATAGAACGGGCGCCTGTATCTTCATCCGTTTCCCAGACTATGAGTCGTAGGGTGACTTTGAGAGGCGCAGCATATGTCAGACCTCTTTGACGACATTCATCTTCATCATATTTTGGCTTTTCAAGCTCGTATTTGAAATATTCTAATTGAGATTTTGCAGCAAAATCTTTAATAGGGAATGTAGAACGGAAAACCTCGTGCAACCCCATGTTTTCACGCTTATTTTGTGGTACATGCATTTGCAGAAAGTTTTCATAGGAAGACTTTTGAAGCGCAATCAGATTGGGCATAGGTGCCACTTCAACAATCCGACCAAAATTTTTACGAAATCTTTTCCGACCAGTGAAAGATCTTACCATAGATGTCCTCTTTCAATTTTGACGATGCTTAAACCAAGTTTTCGGCGTGCTTCTTGAATTATTGAGCACCCAACCTAAAACAACTCATCTATTGAGCCAAACAATATATACTTAGCTGCAATACATCAATTGTTTTTTAAATAGAATTATGCAGGAAGAGCATTAAACTCTTCCCGCACAATTTTTTTATTAAATAATCGCTTATTTAATGTCGACTTTTGCGCCTGCGTCTTCCAATTGCTTTTTAAACTTTTCAGCTTGTTCTTTGGAAACGCCTTCTTTAACAGCCTTGGGTGCACTTTCAACCAAAGTTTTTGACTCTGTTAAGCCAAGGCCTGTTATGGCACGAACTTCCTTAATTGTATTAATTTTGTTGGCACCTGCATCCATCAACATAACTGTAAATTCAGTTTGCGCTTCAGCAGCTTCACCACCGCCACCAGCAACCGCAGCAACTGCAGCTACAGGAGCTGCAGCGCTAACGCCCCAGCTTTCTTCTAGCATTTTTGATAGAGTTGCAGCTTCCAAAACGGTTAGCTTGGATAGATCTTCTACGATTTTATCGAGATTTGACATTTTTTAACTCCTTAAACTTAAAAATATTAATGCTTACGATTCTAAGGTTCTATTTAACTCCGTGCGGCTAATACACAAGCAACACGTCTTGCAGGTTCTTTTGCCAAAACTGCCAATTTAGTTGCAGGCGTAGATATGACAGCAATAATTTTACTGCGCAATTCATCCAAGGATGGCAAGTTTGCCAAATACTTGACTGCCTGAGCATCCAGAACTTGACCATCTAAGTATCCGCCTACAATTGATAACTTATCGTTCGTATCTGCGAACTTAGACAAGACTTTAGCCGCAGCAACAGGATCTTGAGAGTATCCTAATGCAGTTGGCCCCTGGAAATATTGATTTAATGATTCCAGGTTTGTTCCTTTAACGGCAATTTGTGCAAGAGTGTTTTTTAAAACCTTGAATTCAGCTCCTGCCCCACGCATATTGCGACGTAGTTGAGTTGCCTCAGCTACTGTTAATCCTGTTTGATGTGCAACGATAACGCTGGACGCCTTTTGCAGAGATTCTCGCATTTGTGAGACCAGTTCTTCTTTTCCTAAACGGTCCATTTTTCACTCCCTAACAGTTAAACTCACGGAAAAGATTTATCCCTCCCGCGTTTTCTTTAATAAAACCACAGAAAATCTGTGATTTTTGGATTCTGTCCCAGAAGGAGCCAAAACGTCTCTCCCTTCTGTCTCATGCAGGCGGTTACCCATTAAACTTTTATGTTGCCATAAAAGGACCCACAGTCTCGGACCAGGCTGACACGGCATTAATGTTACCGTGTCAATAGAGAGGCAAAATGGCCTAGACCATTGTCACCCTCAACTTTTGAAAAGATTCTAAGGAATCTTTTTTCTTAACTCTAAATCATAAAAAACTAATTGTTTCGCACGGGCCTCTTTGTTATTTAGGCTTGAATTTCAAATCGCACACCAACGCCCATAGTAGAGGTCAAGGTCATTTTCTTTATAAAAGAGCCTTTAATACCTGTTGGACGGGCTTTCTGCACAGCATCGATATAAGCTGCAATATTTTCTATTAAAGCTTTTTCTTGAAAGCTTGCTTTTCCGATGCCACTGTGAATGACACCGCCTTTTTCTGCGCGATACTCAACTTGCCCGCCTTTAACAGCAGCGACCGCTTGAGCAACATCCATCGTTACAGTCCCTAATTTTGGGTTAGGCATCAGTCCACGAGGGCCTAAAATTTTACCCACGCGGCCAACAAGCCCCATCATGTCAGGTGTTGCAATACATCTTTCAAATGGCATGTCGCCATTTTGAATTCTTTCCATGAGATCTTCAGCACCAATAATATCTGCACCCGCCTTTTTAGCTTCATCAGCCTTAGGGCCTTTTGCAAAAACAGCAACACGATAGTTTTTACCGGTTCCGTTCGGCAATTGAACCACACCGCGAACATTTTGGTCTGATTTGCGAGAATCGATATTCAAATTGATTGCAATTTCGACAGTTTCATCAAATTTGGCTGTCGCGTTAGCCTTAACGAGCTTTACGGCTTCTTCAATAAGATATACTTTTTCCGGCTGAACTGTTTCATGGGCTTTTTTCAGTCTTTTTCCAACGTGTACCATTTAAATCTACTCCACCACTTCCAAGCCCATAGAGCGAGCAGATCCAATAATCATCTGGCAAGCCGCATCTATATCGTGAGCGTTCAAATCTTGAAATTTTTTCTCCGCAATTTCCCGCACTTGAGCCATTGTTACAGAACCGACTTTCTCAAGACCTGCGGTCTTTGTCCCCTTCTCAATCTTAGCGGCTTTTTTAAGCCAATAGGTATTAGGAGGCGTTTTCATAATAAATGAAAAAGTACGATCTGCATAAACCGTAATAACTACGGGAATAGGCGTACCAGGATCCATGCTTTGTGTTTGCGCGTTAAACGCTTTACAAAACTCCATAATGTTTAAACCACGTTGTCCAAGAGCAGGACCAATTGGCGGTGATGGGTTGGCTTTTCCAGCCGGGACTTGTAACTTAATGTATCCCTCAATTTTCTTTGCCATTTTTCATTCCTCAATATTTTGCTCAAGTCACAATTACTTGAACCTGTCATTTTCTCAAATTTTTGAGTCTGTGGTACGCTTCTTGGCTGAAGCTCCCACATATTCTCTTTTCTTTTACGTGCAATTCTTAGCCTTTCACTTCATAAAATGCTTGTTCGCATTCAATAAAGTTATGAAAATAAATTATGTTTTCAATAGTAACTGACAACACCATTATTTCTTAAATCTAACATAAACGCACAAAAGCTTGATACTTATCAAGCTTTTTCCACTTGACCAAACTCCAACTCTACAGGTGTGGGTCGACCAAAAATCATAACAGAAACTTTAAGACGTGCTTTTTCTGCATCAACTTCTTCCACAACACCAGCAAATGATGTAAAGGGACCATCACTAACCCGCACCTGTTCTCCAATTTCGAAGATGACAGAATGACGAGGCTTCTCAATTGAATCCTGAACTTGACGCAAAATACGGCTAACTTCGGCTTCAGATATTGGCGAAGGTTTTCCTTTGCCACCCAGGAATCCTGAGACCTTTGGGATATTTCTTACCAAATGCCAAGTTTCGTCTGTCAATTCCATTTTCACAAGGACGTAACCCGGGAAATAGTTCTTTTCAGAACTTACCTTTACCCCACGACGAACCTCAACCACTTCTTCTGAAGGAACTAATATTTCTTCAAAACGGTCACCAAGACCACTTTTTTCTGCCTGTTCTTGTATGGCTTGAGCTACTTTTTTCTCAAAACCAGAATAGACATTTACAACATACCAACGCAGAGCCATTCAAAAATTCCCTTAGCTCCCAAATCCCAAGATCGAGTGGACGACTCGATAAACGACTTGATCCACCAACATAAAATATACCGCTGCAATAGCAGCAAAACCAAAGACAAATGCTGTCGTCATGAGTGTTTCCCGCCGTGACGGCCAAGCAACTTTTTTAACCTCTTGACGAACTTGTGGAATAAATTCAAATGCTTGCTGTATTCCAGTTTTTTTTCGATCCGCACTCATTTGCATTTACCACCCATTACTCGAAAATTTACTTTAAATGCACTCAAATTTTGGCAGGAGTGGAGGGTCTCGAACCCCCAACCTTCGGTTTTGGAGACCGACGCTCTAGCCAATTGAGCTACACTCCTACAAAAACAAATAGAAGTACCTTATAAACAAGAGATAGTTTCACCTCTTTGATCACAAGGAAACAGCTAACATTTTATAGGTAGCTGTTTCTTTTACCGCACTTCTGCCTTAATTGTCTATAGGTTTCTCAAGAGAAACCTAATGTTTTACTTTAAGATTTTTGAGACCACACCGGCCCCAACAGTTCGGCCACCCTCACGAATCGCAAACCGTAATCCTTCATCCATCGCAATCGGAGCGATCAATTCTACCTTCATCGCGATGTTATCGCCAGGCATCACCATCTCAACTCCCTCTTTCAAATACACCATTCCCGTCACATCCGTCGTACGGAAGTAAAATTGAGGACGGTAGTTCGTCATAAACGGTGTATGGCGGCCCCCTTCTTCTTTCGTCAATATGTAAGCTTCCGCTTCAAAGTCTGTATGCGGGTTGATAGAACCAGGCGCTGCCAATACTTGACCACGCTCAACTTCTTCTCGCTTCGTTCCGCGCAATAGGGCTCCAATGTTATCACCAGCTTCTCCTTGATCCAGAAGCTTGCGGAACATTTCAACTCCCGTAACAACCGTCTTCGTCGTCGCATGAAGTCCCACAATCTCAACTTCTTCACCAACCTTCACAACGCCACGCTCAACGCGACCCGTCACAACCGTTCCTCGGCCCGATATCGAAAACACATCTTCTATCGGCATCAAAAACGGACGATCCTTCGGGCGCTCAGGTTGCGGTATAGATGCATCCACAGCATCCATCAACTTCTTAATCGCATCCGCTCCTTTTTCAGGATCTCGGCTTTCAAGAGCACATAACGCTGACCCGCGGATAATCGGAATATCATCCCCAGGATAACCATACGACGTTAGCAAATCTCGAATTTCCATCTCAACCAAGTCTAACAACTCGCTGTCATCTACCATATCCGTCTTATTCATAAAAACTACCAACGCAGGAACGCCAACCTGGCGCGCCAACAAAATATGTTCACGGGTTTGGGGCATCGGACCATCAGCTGCTGATACAACCAATATCGCGCCATCCATTTGCGCCGCTCCAGTGATCATATTCTTTACGTAGTCAGCGTGACCTGGACAGTCAACGTGCGCATAGTGACGATTATCAGTCTCATATTCAACGTGCGCCGTCGATATCGTTATCCCACGAGCTCTTTCTTCAGGCGCTTTGTCAATCTGGTCATACGCTGTATAACTCGCTTGACCCTTCTCTGCCAATATCTTCGTTATCGCGGCTGTCAATGATGTCTTCCCATGATCAACGTGACCAATCGTTCCTATGTTACAATGCGGCTTATTCCGCTCAAATTTCGCTTTCGTCAT
>Ga0194123_10000128_pt1 | contig 150109 bp, 194 predicted proteins | sample TA2MahsurfametaG_5_FD_155479 | JGI IMG/M metagenome (GOLD analysis project Ga0194123, IMG submission 155479) | Freshwater microbial communities from Lake Tanganyika, Tanzania - TA2015023 Mahale A surface | ecosystem: Environmental > Aquatic > Freshwater > Lake | place: Tanzania: Lake... | reverse complement strand
TTAATTCCGTTGCTCATATTTTCTTCCAAGTAGTAAATTTAAGTTTTGCTTCTAATCCAGAATAAGTATTTAATTCTATCATGGACTTAACATCAAGTCCAGATAAAACCATATCATTAATATCCTTCTCTTTTACACTAGAGGGCCAGATGACGATTCTTTCTCCTCGATCAATAGTACGGGCAATGCGGGAGACGATTTCGGCATTACGTGGTTCGTTATCATAGATCCAAACAGGATTGCTAATCCCCCACTTACCAAGATCACCGTCAGCTCCACAAAGAGCAATCGAGTTTGGAATGAAAGTGGAATCGAACGGACCTTCTGTGACGTAGACAGTTTTATCTTTTTGTATTTGATTGAGTCCATAAATTTTTGGGGCATCCTCACTAAGCATTACAGTAATATATTTAACAGGGTTAGGACCGAGTGCTCTTCCCTGAAAACCAATCAAGTTACTGTCAGTATCATACATTGGTATAATAATGCGACTCTCATCCCTACCGATAGTGTCAAATGTAACTTTTTGAGTGTTTGTCCATTCTTTAAATTTGTCAGCAAAATAAAACTTTTCAGGATCAAGTTGCCTCCTTTCCAAATAATTTTTTGCTACTTGATTTTCTGATGCTTTGGGTAGATTGAGTTTTTTCTTGAAGACTGGTTTATCAAACTCAAACTTTGGTTCTTCTGCTGTAAAATTTTTCCCAGTATGACCTTCTTTGAACTTCTCTAAAATATATTTTTTATGAAGTTCAGAATCAACTTTTTTTAGGAATGCATTAAATGATAAACTTACGCCACAATTATGACACTTATAATTTGCATTATTTTTTACGTTGTAGATATATCCACGCGCTTTAGTTTTATTCTTTTGAGAATCTCCACAGATTGGGCATCTAAAATTATACAGGTCTTTTTTTACAAACTTAAATTTTTGAAGACGAGGAGCTATTAGGTTAATAAACCTAACGTCAACATAATCCATAACAACTAATTTCAGTGGTCCAATACTACCATCCCCAGAACCTACTGTCAACCTCCAAATCCATTAAACAGACGCTGATAACACTAGTCCATTTAATAACGGTGTTTGTTAATTCTTGAAGACAGTAAACTGAGTCAAGGTTCTTGTGTTGTTTTTTAATCATGGTTCTAACAAGACCATGATTATTTATTTTGTGCGCTCTACTGCAACTGGTTGTGCTGCTGGTGGTTTTGGTATGAACCCGTTGAATATCGTAAGACCTAAAACAAAGACTGCAAGCACACCTCCTGCTTGCCATCTAAATTTGGATATTTCTTCTAACTTTAATTCTATTTTTTCAAACTTCTTCTCTATTTCTTGATGCTCTCTATCATTATCTTCCTTCATCTCATCAATCATTTTGATGAGAAGGTCATCATTCTTCATGCTTTGCTCAATTCTTTCGTCGTGCTTTGCAAGGATTGTCGCAATGCGAGAATTGCCTTCGGAAATCTTATCGACTGCCGTTTCTAATTTAGCCAACATTTCACGAGACAAATCCTCATAAATTCCGAGTTTAGATTCAAGCACCGCTATTTTTGAATCTGGAGAGAACATGTTACCCCTTCTTAGTTTTCCTTAAAAATTTACTATACTCTTTTGGCAATCTTCTCATAACTTTGGATCTTCCATCCATCACAGGATCATATCCAGCGACCGTTGTAGGGTCTCCCTTTGATGTATACCCACCACTCGTTCCTGGTGCATTAGCAACCATATTCTCTCGGATGATTTGAATAACCTTATCAAGTGGACTCATCTTTATAAACCTTCCGTAGTTCTGCTAAACAATGAATGTCAACAGGAATATCGTGAATATAAGTTTTAGGATATTCTGGGAGTCGATTTAAAAATATAATGAATGTCTTCATTACATCCCATAAATCCCTTTCTATCTTATAAAACAGCATTGGTGTAGCTGCTTCTCCAAAAATATTATAAAGAATTATAAAATGATTAATTAAAAGATGAGTTTTTAATTGACCATTATTTCTATATCTCTTAAGCAATCTTTTGATATACTTAAAATGATTTAGGTCCTTATCAAAATCATCTTTTGTGACCGCTTGAGGGTTCTCATAATTCTTTATAGCAAATAATAAAAAATTATCTTCATTCAACTCAGTAAAATTCATATTTTATCTATCTATCATGCAAGTGGATTGCCATCATAGATTGGAGTATTACCAGTTGTAATACCAGACATTGCAACTAAAGTTTCTTTTTTAACTCTAAGATTGCCGTGCTGATCAACATAGGTGGTAACACCAACCCATCCAGCATGAGTTAATTCATAAGCAGTTGCTGCAGATCCTTGCATTCCACCAGCGGCAACACCATAAACACTCTTGCCATAAGTGCCACTTGATCTGGTGATATTTACAGCAGCACCAGAAGCAAGAGAACTTGCAATGGTTGAACCGAAGGAGACTGTTGTAGAAGCAATTGAAACAATTACTTTTGAAACACTACCACTTACAAAAGTATTTCCAGCGATAATTCCAGAAGTTGATGCGATTGCAACAGTTGCTACACCAACAGCAGCAGTAGCGGCAACGCTTGTTTGAACAACAACTGTAGTCTCTGCAGAGTTACTCTGAACATTATATTGAGTATAATTGCTATCAATAACGGTATATTTTGGCAGTTCACTAATATCAAATGCCAATCCAGAGATTGCTGCACCACTTAAACCAGCAGTTGATGCAATTGATAATGTAGTACCATTAGTAATTGAAAGAATTACAGCATCGCCAACATAAGTGCTATCAGTTCTACTACCAAATCTAATTACATCCCCAGTGGCAGCAGCACCAACTTGACCAAATGTAGTTCCCGAACCAGTAACAACACGAGTAGCGTAATTCAGAGAGACTGTTCCCCCTGAAAACTTAGCGTCATTATTTCCCCAGAGTGCCATGTTGATTGCCTAAGATAACTATTTTCTATAATTTATTTATAAAAACCTAGAGGTAGAAAAAAGAGAGATCGTTATTTTTGATCTCTCTTATTTAAGACCGTCTTTAAAAAATTTGTGGTCAAATCTAATAACCCATTCTCCTTAAATTTTTTGGTTTTTGCCAACCACTCAGAGGCAGTTAACAGAAAACCAAGAGCAAATGTAACTCCCCAGTTAGTTACAAAACACGTAATCATACTTGTGATATAAAGAGTTTTTCTTTAACCAACTCATAAACAACATTATCAATCGTGTTATCTGTGCTATCAACATACTTTTTAAGTAAGTCGAGAACAAGATTCTTAACTGCTGGATGTGTAGCAATTTGAATCAAAAGTGGTTTTACCACTGCTACTACTGCGCCCATGATGTCCTCCGTGTGAAGAGAGTATCCTGTCCTATTTAGTAATCAGTCTCTTGGAGAATGCATCAGGTCCTGTGCCCTCTGAGCATCAGCACGACGCTTTGCTACTTTTTGTGCAGGAGATCTTGGACCGCCAAATTCACCAGCAGCAGGTGGTTTCTTACCAGGAACTTTTTTACGTTGACCAGCTGGAGTTCCTTCCATTCCACGTATCATTCTTTTCACATGAGTAAATGCCTTGTCATCTTTGGCACCACCAGTTTGAGTAGGTCTACCAGTCTTAGTGTTAATGCCAGTTTCCCTTTCAACTCTATTCAATTCATCAAGTTCAGTTTCTTCTCTATATGCACCCTTGCGTGTTGCTAGAATTTTTTCTAACTTTGCTTTAGCATTCAAAGTTTGCTGCTGTTCAGTATCTTTTTGTTTTGGTGATAAAGATGATTGAGGATCTACTGCTTCTGTTGCTTCAATTTTTTTAGCAATCTTATGTGCTTTTTTAATAGTGGACTTTTTCAGTGGTGGAGTATCACCAGTTGAATTCATTGCTGCTGCCGTACCAATTGCATAAGGTTCTCTTGCTTTTTCATCTACACAATTTGGAACTTCACGACCATTCTTCATTTTTGTTCCTTTGGCAACTTTACCAGGCCAACACTTGCTCGCACCCACATTTTTACGTGCTTGTGCAAGACCTTCATCAACACAATTTGGAACTTCACGACCATTCTTCATTTTTGTTCCTTTGGCAACTTTACCAGGCCAACACTTGCTCGCACCCACATTTTTACGTGCTTGTGCAAGACCTTCATCAACACTATCACCTTCTGGTTCAAAAGAAGAATTTTGTAGATGTGCAGCTGCCTTATATGCGGGATGACCTGCTTTATAATTTTGATATGCTTTGGTATTTCCTTTTTTATCTGCAGCAGTAACTACCATTCTGTTGTCTTCTGGTTCTTTCTTTTCACCACCATAAACTGCCTCATCCATTTCATAAGAATTTTTAAGAACCTTATGAACATCTCTTGCAACTTTTCCAGTTGCCTTTACACCAGAAGCAACACCTTTACCAAATTCAGATGCTCCTTTTGCTGCTACCTTCACTACCTTACCAGCAGTTGCAGTTGCTGCTCTATGACGCTCCATGCCTTGCTGGTATGCTTTAACAGCACCAAGAACACCCTTTGCAATTCTATCTTTTAATGGTTTCTTAGCAGGTTGCTGCTTTTTAGCATTTGCAACGGCAGATTGTCTTTTAAGTGCTGCTGTCATTCCAGATGGTTTTGAAGCAGATGTTTTTGATTCAGCATCTCTTCTTGCCTGCTTTTCTTTGCGAAGTCTAGAAATAGCAGCAGTTTTTGCACCACCTTTAAGAGAACCTACAGATTTGCCCGCTTTTGTTTTTGGTTCTACCCTTGCTCCACCTGCTCTTGCTTCAGTTAAATTATACTCTTCGGTTAATTCAAATACAAATTGAACAAAATCTTCAATACCAAGTTCTTCAATTAAAATATCTACTCCAGTAGAATTTAAACCTTCTTGATAAAAATACTCCGATGCAACATCAACTGCTTCCAGAATAACCTCTTCTTTAAGATCTGGATTAATGACAATTGTATTACTTACACTTTTCTCTGTAATTTTTTTAACGTCCTTATTAGTGGAGTTATTAATTACTTCACAAAGATCTTCTCTCCAATCAGAATATCCTTCTTCAATTCCTTTTTTCTTTTTCTTACCACCCATCTGGTCTTTACCAGTTGCACCAGCAATTACATCTCCTCTGGTTACTTTATCATATGGAGGATAGTTGTTTGCAAGATTACCATCATTTGCTTCTTCAACTTTCTTTTTATCTTTTAAAGCCTTCTTCATTGGTTCTTTTTTGTTGCCATCTTTATCCAAATCAAGAAAATCTGGTTTTGAACCAGACTTTTTATTTTTAGGTTTGGACTGTAGTGCAGCGGAGGTTTGCTTTCCTTGTGTGCGCTCACCTTCATAAGGAGTTCCATATGAAGTTGGAGTTACAGATTGAATCTGAGGATTCGATCTTAACTGGTGTTTTTTAGCTCTAGTTACATATCTACGATATGGTTTTCCATATCCTTTTACTGGAGTTACTAAAACTTTTTCCTTACCTTCTGATTCATCAATATCAATTTCTTCCCTTACACCGCCACTAAAAAGCATTGCTTTTGCAGCATCCTTAACAGGAGCAGAAGCCTTAGAGTTTTGGAGTGATTGGGTGAATGCTCTCTCTAGAGGAATACCTTCTCTTCTTGCTTTATATCTTGTGTCATACGCAAGTTGTCTTGCTTGCTTTTTAATATTATCTTCCCCGCCACCACCAACAGACTTTTTATCACCGCCAGATCCACTGGAAGATTCTGATTTCTTTCCTAATTGAGGTTTAATTTGCGCCTCCATTTCAGTCAAGTAAACTTGATAAAGATCGGTGACGATATGCTGTAAATTTGCCATTACTCTAATTAGTTACTGCTTATTTTTTACCTTATACTTATTTATGAAATTTCTAATTTTCTTTGTATTGGACATTCTCATAACATATTCTCTAAAGGCATCCGTTCCAACTTCTCTCTGAGTTGCAGGAACTCCAGATACTTCAGTCCATTCTTTTACATCCCGAATCCAAGACTTAAACATTTGCTCATCTTCAGTAACACAGATTAAATGATTGGTTCCTCTCCGAACAATTTTACCAATCATTCCAGTTTTTATATTCTGGACAAATGTATCTTCTCTAAAAATTTCTCCAGCAATATACTGCTCTCTAAGTTTACGTTCTTGATCCCTATCAATAGATTCTGTGGGATTAATTTTGACAGTGTTCTTCTTCCTAAAACTTGGATTTTGTGTGGCAACTGGTCGTTGATTTGCTGCTGTTCTAACTTGAGCGGGGTCTTGACCACCAACAATTTGATTTTGATTATAAAACTTTAATCGTCCAGCAACGTTTTTAGCGACAAATTCTCCAGTATTTTTATCATGATAACCACCATGCCCATCTGGCACAAGACCCAATCTCCTGCCATGAATAGAGGCAAGAGACTTAGACTCTTTTACAAACTGAGAGTATGTTTTCATAATTGTTTTGATATACAAATATTTATTAAATCAAATTTCCTTGTCTCTACGTTTTGTGATGTATCCGCGAGTCCAAATACCGCCACGCACACCATATATAGACCTTGTTTTTATCTTAATTCTACGCGATCTTTCTCCGCCACGAGCACCAAGAACTGGTTCATAATCACCTTGTAGAGAGGTAAGATTACCTTTTCTAACTGTTTTAGTAGTAAATCGTAAACTTACAATTTTACCATTAAATGTAAAGTTTGGTCTACCCTGAACAAAAAAGTCTACACTATCATGTCCCGATGATCTAGAAAAATCTTTACCAAATACAGATTGTTTTTTTAAATTATTATCTTGAATCTCTCTCCAGACAGAAGCATAATCTTTTTTATAAGTGTCCCAGTTATCGACAACGACTTCTTTAAAATCCTCAACTTCAGAATGATTGACTATATCAGTTCCTGCACGTTCTGTTATTCCACCATACTGTTGGAAGTCTGTGGCAGTATCTCCCTTTTTATAAGATAAAAATCCTATCTCATTTCCACTATAATCCACAATTACAAAGTCGGCTTTCCTGGTTCCTATTCCACCAACAAATCCAGCAACGTTAAAATAATACTTATTTCTAATACGTAAAGTAACTGGCATATTATTGCCAAGTTCCTGGATCTTTTCATTAAGAACTTTTAAAACATCAACTTCTGTTCTATCTCTAGGAGTTCTCTTTAAACTTGGATGGTTTTTAAAAACTTCTTGAAGTAAACTGTTCCAAATAAAAGTGTTTATAAAGTCTCTACCATTAGCATATTTAAAAAATATTCTAATGCCTTTTTCTTTCTTGCCAATTTTATAATAATTATCAATCACAATTGCTTTAAATGTTGACCCACGTATTCGATCTTCACGAAAGGGAATATTAAGATCATTTAAAACTTCGTCAACTAGTTCAAAAGTTGATACTCGATTATCAGATCTCACTAAAATTCTGGCGTACTCTACAGAATTTTTTAAAGTAGGGAATTGGTCTTTTACAAGTTTTATTTTACCATCAGAGATTTTTTCATTTAAAAGACGATATATTGTATCTGCAGTATAATTACCAGGATTACTTTGTGCCATCTATATAATGGTTTTTTTTATTTAGATACCCAGTATAGGACTTGAACCTACACACCATAAAGATAACAGGACCTAAACCTGTCGCGTCTACCAATTCCGCCAACTGGGCATTACAAAAATCCAACAGAATAATTTTTATCTGTGATATAGTCTATACACAGAACTGATCTGCAAGATTTCATTTTATTTTCAACTCTATGTTTAGACATAGGATGAAATATGTAGAATGATTTGTTGGTAAAAGATCTTGTTTCGATCTTCCCGTCCTCATCCATTATTTGTATTATAGCATCTTCTGGGTCATTTGGGTCAATATCCAACCCCCAAATAATTCTAAGTAACTGAACACCTGGAATATAATCTTGATCAATGTGCCAATTTAAAGATTGCCCAGGATCTAACGCATTAATAGCACAAGCATCAGTTAATCCAACTTCTAACAAAACATTTGTTAAGAATGGCATCAGTGAAGTATTAAAAAGAATAGGATTTCTTTCTGCAAAAAGAGGGGCAAGATGCCATCCAGGTTTAGAGGTATCTCTTTTATTTGCAGAAAAATAAGAGGAATATCCAATAGGATACCCTCTATTTTGCTTTTTAATATAATTATTTTGTTGTTCAGTAAAGTCTCTAAATTCTAACTTGCTTAAATTAGATTTATATTCATCCAAAATTTTATCATAATTATCATTTAACAAAGACAGATTTGAATGGATACTTTCATAGGACAAAAATTTACTCATACAACTTCTTATTGGTATATTCAAAAGTTGTTGGGAAGTTTAAAAATACCTCAGTCATTTCTGAGTCATAAGACAACCAAGCGTCCTTAAACCTTTCATAATGTTTTTTATCACCCAAAGAAGATATAAATCCAGGAGAATTAGGTCCATATCCAGATCCTACTAAAATAAATGGAAGTCCACCATTGATCTGTCTATTGGAAAAATCTCTATCCCCCATAATCAATTCAATTGATCTTCCACAGTTTCGTTGATCCCATGGATACTCAACAACATTAGTAACATAATTCCAATATTCCGTATCTTCTCTATGCACTGCTGCATAGTGCATATCAATAAAAGTTTTTAAACCATCCAATTCCAAATTACACGCACGATTATAAGCATGTTTATCAAATGAATTAATTGCTAAATTTGTTGATAATGTTTCTAACAATCTAAAAATATTATTAACTACTGAAGCAAGACCAGTTGCTTCTAATGGTTCAATAAATCCCCAAGAAAGACCAACAGCAACAACGTTTTTAACCCAAGAATTTTTATATCTTCCTGTCTTAAAATAAATTGGTGCATTTGGTTCTACAGAATATCTATCTACAAATTCTTTATATATTTCTTCTTCTGTAGAAAACTTGGTGCTATGAACATATCCAACAGATAATCCATCCCATAATGGAATCTCCCAACACCATCCATTTTCCATTGCAACATTATTAGTGTAACTTTTTAGCTGCTCTTCTTTATTTTCATAAGGAATTTTAGCACTAATTACTCTATCATTAATTAAAGTATCTGCATATGAAATATATTCGACATTGAGTTTTTGTCCGAGAAGAAGTGATTTAAAACCAGTACAATCAATAAACAAATCAGCAGCATGATTTCCTGTTTCTTCGCAAGTGATAAAATCAATCCCACCATCTTTGTTTAAAGATGAATCTAAGTAGATATCATCAATATATTCAACTCCATTTTTTACACCAATGTCATAAAGAAGAGATGATAATTTATGAGTATCAAAATGATACGAAGTAAGTTCATTAAAATCCCAACCTTCATCACTCAATCTATTCAACTCAGCAAACCTAGAACTTCCTCTAACATGTCTAGCAAACTGAGTTTTTTTAATTTCCTCTGGAAACAAATCCATCATAACCAAAAATTGAGATACATCTTCACCTGTCATATCACCAAAAGGATAGTAGTAAGGTTCTTCTGCCCAATTTTCAAATCTAACATTTGTTTTATATGTTGCATTACATTTTGGCATCCAATTTTTATCAGATAGTCTTAAAAATTGAAAGATGCCATTAATTGCAAGTTGCGTCGATTCTCCTACTCCTATAATTCCAATTTTAGAAGAATAAACACACTTAATTTTTAAATCAACATTATTGTTTTTAACATACTGAGAAAGGACTGCAGCGCACATAAACCCTGCCGTCCCACCACCAAGAATACAAATACTCTTAGTTATCATAGATCTCCTTTTACTCTATTTTCTGAACGATATACATCAAATGCACCTTCAGGATAACGAGCACTCAATTTTTCATAGTTCATTTGAAGAATTTCCTCAAAGTTGGTTCCCAGTGCCATACATGCTTGAGCAATATACCAACAAATATCACCAAGTTCTCTCTTTAGGTGAAATGCATTTTCATCATTATATGATTTGCCTTGAAGGAAGATTTTTTTAACAACCTCAGTAAATTCACCTGCTTCAGCAGTCATACCCAAAGCAGCGGTCAAAAGACGAGGAACATCTGCATCTGTTGATGCCTCAAGTTCTGTAAGACGAGACAAAAGATTAGATAGTTCGCTACTAGCAGGACTGGTAGTTTGGCGAACAAAATCAATATACTTATTACTATCAATAACTTTATTTTCGGTCATAGTAAATTCAAGAGAACCATCAGTGTTTTCTTTTTTTGAAATTGTAATTGTCATTAGGTTATTTTATTGGAATATTAAAAGACATAACTGTTCTGACCTTTTCAGATTTTTGGGGTGGCGATTCATGCATTAACATGGCAGGAAAGAATATAATATCACCTTCCTGAATATCTGTCAATGTTTGACTTTCAAGACTACCAAAAAAAGGATCGGCAAACGGAGAATAAAATCGTGTTGAAACATGTTCATCTGGATCAAATTCAACATATAAAACTGCAGATAAATTACCCAACCCATGGGTATGTACTGAATGATATTCTCCAAAATAATATTTTTGAGACCAAAGTTGCCAGTCTTCAGGAGAAGAGAACGGTAAGTTTATTCTATTTAAACAATTCTGAATGTCTTCACCCAAAATAGAATACCACTCATCAAAATAAGAAGCTCTACCAGAAGAACTAAAATAATCAGTTTGACACTCATCAAGTAATAGATTTGATTTATTATCAATCAAATCCAGTAACTTTATTTTTTTATCCTGCCAGTTTGGAACAGAATATTTTAAAATAGTTATACTGAATAAAGTTTTAGCATGTAACATTTCTTGTATTTCCGTAGTGTATAACTTTTAAATGATCTGATTTAAATTTCCTCCAAGGATCAACAACAATACTCCCCTTAGGTATGCTGCAATATAACTCATCACTTTCTGGAGCATCCCAATACTTATAAGTAGTCGTTGCGCTATGTGCTAACAAAAATACTGCTGGAGATTCTGGTTGATAATTATCTCCAGTGCAACTATCCACATAAGTTACAGTCCTACCATACTCCAAACAATAATACCCCACCAATAAACTGTAACTTCCATCAAGATGAGACACTCTTGGTTTGTATGACTTACCATGAATAATAATTGGTAGATTATTCTTCTCAGATAATTCTACCAAATATTTTGCTAGATTCTTAGCTTGACCTTCTCTGGATCCCATAACAGATTCAAAAATATCATAACCAAGATCTAATTTTTTAGACAAATACCTGAGTGCAATATTATCTCTTGGATGACAAGCACCCCCGTCACCCATACCAGCAGTCATGTAAGATGAATTAATAATTCGGGTGTTAGCAGAGCAAAGAGCGTTTGTAACTACATCTACATTGATATTGCCCTGACGCATTGCAACATCTTGAATCATATTCACAAATCCAATCTTAGTGCTAATAAAAGTATTATAAAAAACCTTTATACACTCACACTCATCCCAAGTCCCAACAAAATACTTTGGTGAGTTTTCCATGATGGTTTTGTAGAAGTTGATCAATTCATTTGCATCACCAGTTGTTGTACCATCTTCTGTTCCAATCATAACCATTTCGGGATTGACCATATCCCATCCAACTGTGCCCATAGCAATTAGATATGGATTATAGACAAATCTTGCATTTGTCATTAGGGGTTTAAACTGTTCTCGTGTTGTACCAGGAAGAACAGTAGAAATCAAAACAACTAATTGACCGTTTGCTACCGAATTTACTTGTGTAAGGCAATCTTTGACAATCGAATAATCAAAATCTTTTGGTTCTAAATGCATAGATGGAGAACTTCCATCATAGTCTGGATCATGGGGAGTTGGAACAGCAATGAAAATAATCCTACTCTTTTTTACAACTTCTTCTATTGTAGAGCAAATTGTAAAGGTATTACTTTTTCTTACTTCAACATCATACCCATAAACATTATGATTTTTAGCAGCAATCTCTGACGCACATGGGAGACCCAATTTACCAAGTCCAATAAATCCAATGTTCATGCTTCTCTTTTTAAATCTAAAGTTACACAGTGAAATCCACCACTAAGAGTTCTTTGATGCCTCATTGGAAGCATTGCACATTCAATGCCATATGTTTCTAAAATTTTTCTAGTTGGATGTTGATGTTCTTCAAGGGCAACTAGATTTGGAGAAACACTGAACAAATTCATGTTACACCACTCTGAAGCATTATTATAACCTGGATAATAACCAATGTCCACTGGATCTGGTGCATTAATAATATCCCAAGTATTGAATGGATATGGGAGCATCTCTTTATCCTTCACTCTTGTTGGATTTACCATCAACAAACCTTCTCTTAAAAATGCAATCGTAGTATCAATATGAACAAAAGTATAAATGTCTTTTACAATTCTCACTGTTGCCGAAGACCCTAGATAATTTTGAAGTATCGTTGCACCTGCAACATTACCACTGTTTGATACCAAATATAAAACCTCTTCGTTTGCTCTTATAGCATTAGCAGCATCAAATGCTGGAGTCAATTCAGTTAGAGCTAAAATATCTGGATCACCAATACAAGATTCATCATACAAATCCTCATGATAAGAACAAGGAACTTCTATAGTGTCTGGTATATGATGAGCAAATGATCTCCAGTTGCCCCGTCTTGCCCTTAATGGTTGCGGAGTCGCCAAAGACAATTCACCATGAACAAATACAGAATCTCTTGGACAATAATTATAATACTTTGTCAGTTCTCTTTTAGGTCTTAAAACTTCCACACCTTCTCCTTGTAAAAAATTACAGAAGGTATCAAGATCCTCATTTGCTTCATCAATAACTTGTTGGGGATATAAACCAGATTTTACATCCGAGACATCTTGAATTCCCGCATAATTAATTGTTCTTAGACTCTTATCCATTGGTGGAATCGTTGCATGGTCCGCGACACCAACAATAACTTTTTTTAGTTTATCCCATTCATTTTTTGCGTACATAATTAACTCGTAGTTAAAACCATTTTGTGATCATTTTCTTTTCCATAAGTGAAGAAGTCGTCTAAAGTAAATTTTAAATGCTCCTTCATCCACCAATAATAATATGCACATCTAGATTTTTTGTGATGTATTCTATTAATTTCTATTCCAAACTCTGTGCTTGTTGAAATTATATTTGTGGTTATCAATGGTATTGAATAAGTTCTACCCGTATGTCCAATAAAGTAATCCACAGTTGTAGAACTTTTATTAAATTTGTTAAGTGCGATTGTTTTATCGAATCTATATTTTTCACCATAACAATGCAGATCTAATATTTTTTCAACATAGTCTCTTGTCATCATTACTGGACCAAAGTAACTATGCCTCAATTTTGGGTGTAAAAAGAAAGGAATAAATTCTTCAGATTCAAATCCAAGTTGTATACAATCCCAATCATAAGGAAGTCTACTCATCAAATAATTCCAATTAAAATTCCAATACTCCAACAAATTTAAATCATAATCATCTTCCATTAATAACAGATAATCATCATCTCTGGTGTTTATCCATTTTTTCATAAACTCAAGATGAGTAATTGCATTGCCAAGAGCATACGCTGGAATACCAGTTACCTTACCAACAACATAATGTGAACCCCATTGATCCAATTCAGAAGCTAAAAACTTGGATGCGGATATCCTTGTAAAGTTCAATCTCCAATAATCAAACTGGTCTTCCATATATTGTTTACGATCAGTTCTATTGTCCAAATTTACATAGTAAATATGTGGAAAGTTATCTAATTTTTTTAACGGATCAATCATAATCAAAAATACTTATATGTTTTTTTGAGCATTCCTATATCGTTCTGTTTTCCATAAGTAAATATTTCTTCAAAATTATGTCTCTTGCTATCGTTTCTCCACCAATCATAATACGCCAATCTACACGCTTTTATAATTGTATATCTCTTTGTTGTTTTATCAAAAAAGTCAGTATGATTTGGAAGCATTGGTAAACAGTATGTCTTTCCACAATGACCTAAAAAGTAATCAACTGTTCCAGAATGAGATCCATAATTTTTATTTGCAATATAATTTGTAAGACTATACTTTTCTTCTATACAATGAAGTCTTATTAATTTTTTAACATACCTACGGTTTAACATTGATATACCAAAGGTATGTGCTGGCATAATTGGATGCAGGTAAAATGGGATATAATTAATATTCTCAAATCCAAGCAGCAAAGAATCCCAATCATAGGGAAGTCTACTCATTAAATATTCCCAATCAAACTTCCAGTAAAGTTCTAATCCAAAATCTATTGTATCTTTGGATATTATCAGAGTATCTTCTTCAGTATTATTATACCAGTTTTTTAAAAACTCCAATACAGTTATTGCATATGCTGCCGTAGATATGGGTAGTTTATATTCTTTAGGATTTAATAAAAGATGTTTCCAATCAGTTACATTAACCCTATCATACTGAATAGGAACTCTTTCATAATTCTCAACTCTCAAATTACTTAGATTGCGATCCATATGTTCGTCTAAATGACGATTCTCTAAGTAATTAAAGTAATATATTTTTGGTATACCTTTTAACTTATTCTTTAAATCCATAATAATTTGAACAACACTTCATTATTCTATTAAAAATATTTATCTCTGTTATTTGAGGAAATAATCCAAATACATTTGACCATATAACTGATATGCCTTATTTGTTATGTCATATGTTCTAAATCTATCTGGTTTTAATTTCATCTTTTCATGAGTTTTGGATCCAAAAGTAAAAAAATCATCTAATGAATAATTATCACGCTCATGTTGCCACCAAAAATAATAAGTATTTCTTGCAATTATATCACCTTCACTTCTATAAAATCTTTGGATAATACTATTATTCTCAAAACTTCCAAAGTTTGGATTGATACTTATTAGTGGTAAACAATACGTTCTGCCAGAATGAACCATAAAATAATCTACAGTGCCAGATCCAGATACGTCGGACTGCCTATTCCATGCTTCATTTGAGACCGTATTGACTAACTTATATGCATCACCAACACAATGAATGTCTAGTAACTTCTCAACAAAATTTCTATTTAAAAGAACAGGTCCAAAATCATGGGCTGCTTCAATTGGATGTAAATGAAATCTAACTTCAACGGGATTTTCAAATCCCATTAAAATACAATCCCAATCATAAGGTAATCTTTCAATCATCTCATTCCAATTAAAATGCCAATATCTAATTAAACCTAGATCATAATCATCCTCCATCAAAATAACATATTCGTCTTGAGTTGTATTATACCAATTTTTTAAAAAGTCTAAATGGGTTATTGCATTAGCAGCAATTGGAACTAATAACTTATATTCATCAATATCTACAATTAAATGCTTCCAAGTAGAATTTTGAGAAGCAAGATATTTTGTTCCAGAAACTCTTTCATACTCAATATTATATTTGTCAAATTGCTTCACCATCCATTTTTTTCTATCTTCTCTATTATCTAAGTTAAAAAAATAGACCTTTGGCATATCAACTAGTTTTTCACTCAAATCCATATTAATAAACCTTCTGTTCTATCTTTGAATACATACGGTCTTTTTGTTGATATATCAAACATAACTTCCATTTTCCATTCATCTTCTTTATTGTAATGAAAAAATTCAAAATTAGAATATGACTTACTTCTAATTGACCACCAATATTCTATTGCTTCTGAGGACAATTTATCCATAACTTCGTTGACAGTTTCACCCTCAATAAATTTATTGTTTAAATTAAATATTGGAAGAGTATAAGTTATTCCAAGGTCATAAAAGAAGTTATGTAAACTTCCAAATTCAAAATCTGGAATAGATTTATCAGGAGTGGAATAATGTAATATAAACTTACCATTTCTATAATGATAGTGCTTGATTCTTTTAGCAAAGTATCTAGTTATCATATAGCAATGACAAGACCCACTATCCCTTTCCCAAGGATGTAAATGCATTTTAATTCTTCTTTCTGCAGAACTAAACAGTTGAATACAATCCCAATTGTATGGAAGGTGTTCAATTAAAAAGTTCCAATCAAAAAACCAATCATTAATAATATCAAATTTTACATAATCTTCCATAAAAATACAAACTTCAGAATCATCAGAATCATACCAATCAATAATTGACTGCAAGACATTGAGAGTTAATGCTAGTTCTTCTGGTGACTGAACAAGATCTTTATCTAAAATTAAATTCTTCCAATCATCATAATTTTCTGCTTTGTATTTTTTTTGATATCTGGAATAATTTACAATTTCCCATCCAGAGAATTGAGATTCCATATAATCCCTTTTCTCAACATCACTCTCATCATTAAGATAAATTATCTTCGGAATATCACTAACTTTACTAAAATTAGTTTTACAATTAAGTTCTAATTCTTCAATCATTTTGGTAGCACCTTCCTATCATATTGTGGTAGTTGCACCTGCATCATCTCATGAACAGCACCACCATAACTCAGAATATCATCCGCAGTATATTTTTGACTATTATTTTCCCACCATTTTTTAATACATGATGTTGCAAGAATGTCATATATCTTGTTGTGATATGCACTAATAATTGGATCATATTCTTCATCCTCTTCAATATTTTCAATCTTATTATCGGGGGCAACAGCAAGTTTAGGGTCTAAACAAACAAGAGGTAATGTATAAGATTTTCCTACCTGATAAATTAAAAAATCATCGCTACTATATGACTCTCTAGGAACTTTTAAATCTCTAAGACTATTATTAAGTTTAAAACTTCCATCTGGTTGTAAATGTATTTTAATTAATTTTTCAACAAAAAGTCTATTAACAATAAAACAAGCAGCAGAAGAGCAATGCCATTCTCTTGGGTTTAAATGCATCTTTAATACATGGTCATGACAATGATAAAACTGAACAATGTCCCAGTTATAAGGAAGTCTCTTCATCACAGTTTGCCAATCAAACGGCCAATATTCAACAAGGTCTAAACAAAGGTCATCTTGAACAATCATGCAAACTTCTGAGATTCCAGATTGATACCACTCAATCAAAGTAGTGAACTCATTCATAACAATTGAAGCATCCGACGGTGCAAGAAGCATCAAATCAAGTTTATGTGCCCACTCATCAATTTTTGCCGTAGAGAATCTAGATGCAGAAACTCGTGTGAAGTCTGTAATTCCCCATTTTTTGAACTGACCTTCAATATGTTCCTTTCTATCAAGTCGATGGTCTAGGTTTAAATAAAAAATTGGTGGTAATCCTTTTAGTTTATTATCTAAATTCATTTTTTAAATACTCGCATATCTGGCAAAAACGGATAGTCAAGATATTGATATCTTTTTGGTTCTTTAAAAGCAACTTCTTTAAATTTTTCAATTCCTAGAGATGCTGTTTCTGGAGTCATATAATAGTGATACCCTATCATATCTATGTCTTGTTCACCCCAAGGTTTATCATTAGTTCTACCATCATAAACCATCTTTTTAAGGCAATTGTATGCCTCTAAATTATCCAATAATATCATTCCACCTCTACCAAGATTTAAATGTTTTCTAAATTGAAAACTCAAACACATATATGTTCCTGGAAGATATGAATCCTTTTCCCATAAAACTGCCGCGTCAATTATATTAGTGTTCCAAAGATAATAATAGTCATTCCAAATATAATTCTTTTTCCATGTCCACTTTATTCCCAACTTCTCTGCAGTGAATGGGATCGAAATATAAGTTTGTTCTGGTATTTGAATATCGTCATATTTCTCGTATCGCAAACACAATTCGATTGCATGTGTGCAGCAATCTGTTGCAACCGCATATGGTGCATTAAAATAGTTTGCGATTAATCTTTCAAACTCAGATACAGTATCAAATCCCACTTTCATATAACTTAAAATCCTCCGCATAAAGTTCCTTGAATTCTTCACAATCAAATACAAAGTTCTCGTATAAGTAAGTGCATATTGAAGTATAATTAGGATAAAAATATTTTGAGTCTCTTAAATGTGGTATTTTAAACGATTCATATTTTTCTCTTTGCTCCGTATCTTCAATATTATCTTTTATAAAATTATTAACATTCTCAGTAAGATTTCCATCCAGTTTTATTAATTTTAAATTACCACCATGTTCAAAACACAATCTTAAAAAAACTTTTTGAGGTGCAGTATGTTCATCATAGATATATTTTTTATTCTTAATTTCCTTAACTACCCATTCTACTGGTGGTCTATATCTACACATAAACTCATTTAATCCAGATACCCATCTTTTTCCTGGTTCTCTTGTTATAGCAAAAAATGTATGGTTTGATTCTACAAAATACTGAGATAAAAAATCTGGATTTTTTGCTCTTGGTAATTTATCTAGAGGAATAAATTGAGAACAATTTAAATTAAATGCTGTTGTTACAGAAGTGCTTCCACATTTATCAACGTGCATGTAAACTAACTTATAGTCTTTTGCCCAATAACAATTGACAAACCCCTCCTTATGTATTTCTTGACCCTTTATTCCTTTTTGTAATTTAAAAGAAAATGATGAGCAATACTTTGTATACTGCTCTACAACATCATCTATAACTGCTCTTCTTTTCATAATGTTGCGGTTATCTGCATAGTATATCTATTTTCATTACCTAGATTTGCCGCCATGTGTGGTGTGTTTCCTCTCCACCACAAATAATCTCCCTTTGACCATTTTACATATGGTTCTCCATCCAATTCAAAATAATGTCCGCTTTTCCAATCATCAAGGAAAATTAAAATCCTACAAATTTTATTTACATCTGGTTCATTGTAAATTTCTCTAAACTTAGGATAATTATCTTGATGCTCGGGCATTATTGTTCCTGGAGGCATACAATAAAGAGACAAGGAAGTGTCTTTAATAAATAACCATTCATCACCATCTTGAATATACTTTTTTTTAAACACATCCACAATGTTATGACACCACTCAGGAACACCTCTATATTCTTCCCGAAGAAGTCCAGTATAATTTACATACAAATGTCCCAATGATTTCCACCGATTAACGGTTTCATCATCAGGAAATTGCCTCCTATCTGGATATTCTATATTAACATAATCTCCAATTATGTTAGAATCGATTCTTTTTACTTTCATATTAAAATGTAAACGCACCAAATTTATCTTTTAGCGAAGATTTTTTTTCTTCATACTCATATTCTTCTTCTTGACCACTATCGGTAATATTGTTCTGAGCACTTTGTTCACAATCATACAACCTCATTTTTGCTCTGTCAATACCCAAGACAAATCTTTTAAACACAGTAGGATCATTATATCTATTCTTAAGTTGCTTTACCATAATCTGTCCCAACTGCTCAAGCTCTTCAGTGCTAATAAGGGCAAACATAAGATCAGCAGTAGCAGGGAGACCAAAGGACTCACTAGTATCAGTAAGTTCAACATCACTATTACCATAACCTGAACGGGTGGTCTGAGTAGCGGAGACAATTGGGACATTAAACTCGACGGCGAGTCCCCTAAGTTCTTCAGCAATTGCTTTGATATAAGAATAAGAATTGACAGACAAGTTTGCCCTATACCTGCTGGAAGCACAAATATTAAGGTAGTCAATGAAAATAATATCAGGTCTAAATGACTTCTTAAGTGCAAGTTCATTAAGCAATGACTTAAAGTGTCCACTATGGGCAGATGCAGTTGGATATTCTTTAATTATAAGATGTCCCTTTGTTTTGTTTACAAGGGTATTAATTTTGTTTTCAAAAATTTGTTTTGGTAAATTAACTAATTCTTGAATCGGGACATTAAGAAGGTTGGCATCAATTCGTTCAGCAATTCGTTCCTCCGCCATTTCAAGAGTGATGTACAAAACGTTCCTGCCTTGCAATAAGACGGAAGCAGCAACATGGCACATAAAGAGACTTTTTCCGACACCTGTACCAGCCAAAGCGACATTGAGAGTCTTATTAGGTAAACCACCTTTTGTGATTTTGTTGAAGTACTCCAAATCGAATTCGATTTTGTCTTCCTTTCTGTGATAAAACTCAAATCGTTCTTCATAATTTTGTAGATAATCATGACCAATGTTGTTATCAAAAGATACTGCTAATGCATCCGATAGAATATTTGGAATAGCATCTCTAGTTTTTTTCTCATCATTACCATCTGCAATATGGATTGATTCCATAAGAGCAAGATAGATAGCACGATCACGACACCACTTTTCAGTTGTATCAAGTAACCACTGTTGATCTACAGGAGCATCATTGAGAGAATTACTAATTTCTCTGATTTCTTTAACTTCAGTCTCTGTAAGATCTGTGCGATTTTCTAATTCAATACCAAGTGCTTCTAAGGTAATCGCAGAACCATACTTAACAATAAATTGAACAACCTCTTCAAAAATTATCTTCTCAGTAACTTTATCAAAATAAGTTGGTTGAATAAACGGAATAACTTTTCTAGAGTAATCTTCATTAAATACTAAATTTCTGAGAATAGTTGTCTCAATTCGTTCCATAAGAGAATTCTTTTTTCGCGGCAGCATCAAGTTGCTGCATTACTTCTTCCGTAAAATATTGATCTGGGTTTTTTAGAATCTCCTTACCGTAAATTTTCTTACCATTAATCTCATATCGTCCTGCTACATTCTTCCAGAGTCCACCAATCTCACCAAGTTCCAAAAGACCATAGTAACGATCAAGGCCGCGCTCATCATAATACAAACGGATCTCAACATCTTTGTTCTCCTTACTCAAACGCGATTTAGCAGTCTTAGCTTTGATAATATTTCCGACCACTTCCGTTCCATCCTTTTCTTTCTTTTTGCTGAGATAAATGATCGTACTTGCTGCGTATTTGAGTCCAGAACCTCCCCCCATTTCTTTCGTTGGTACATAAGCTCCGATGACATCGTATGTATGATTTGTGACAATGAGCGGGACATTTGCTTGACCTAGTTTGAGTGTGAGCATTCGGAACGCACCTTTGACCAGTTGAGATTTGGTCATGTCACGAACTTGTTTGTCGTTTAGTGCGTCAGTGATTTCTTTCTCAGTGGAAAGCATACCCAGAGAGTCTAGTACAAAAATACAGGGTTTGCGTTCTTCTAATGACTTCTTAAGATATATATCAACTGCTTTAAGTGCTTTACTACGAAACTCCTCAATAGTAACAACATTCACCACAACAAAGCGAGAGGTATCAATACCACGAGACTCAATCAAGGACTTATTAACAGCGGCTTCAGTATCAAAGTAGAGACAATAACCATCGGGGTGAGTATTAAGAAAATTCTTAACCACAGCGAGAGAAAAGAAAGTCTTTCCAGTAGAAGACTCTCCAGCAATAGCAGTAATTTTATTACCAGAAACACCACCAAATATACTACCTGAAACCAGTGCATTAAAGATATACGAACCCGTGTCAACATAAGTTTCAGTCTCATCAATGTCGGAAGCGAGTTTGGTATACTCACCACCCACTTCTTTTACGATTTCTTTAAGAAAGTCCATCAGGCAACCATCCCATATTGTTCACGAAGTATTTTTTTATAAGGAAGTCCTTGCTCGCGGAGTTCACTTACAAGTTTTAATTTTTGATAAAGTTTAGTATCACCACCAAGTGTGAGTGATTTAACGATTGTATTCAGTTCTTCATCAGTAATAGGAAGATCCATTATGCAAAAAAGAGTTCAAGGTTTACAGTTTTTTCTACGTTCCACCCAATCGAGTCGAGAATAGATTTGAGTGGTTCTACAAAGCTCTTCTCAAATTGTAGTTCATAATCAATGTATTTGTCAAGGCCAAGTTCCTTTGGAAAATCTTGAATAAAGGAAATGATATTCTCCTGAATGATATTCGGTTTCTTTAAATACACAAACTTAATTTTTTCACCATTACCAATTAGAGAATACTTATTGGTTAGTTTTTTCTGTTTGATATAATGATTGAAGAGAAGTGCTCCACGAATATGAATTGGAGTTCCTTTTATATAAATGTCCGATGAAGATTGATACTTACGAACATCAGAAGCAGTTCGTGGAAAAGCAATTTGTTCTGGAGGAAGGGATTTAAACTCAGTTCTACATTTATCAATAAAGTTGATTACATCTTCTTCTGTTCCACTCATCATCAACTTAAGTCCATCCTTAATCATTTTGCGGCAAGGGGCAGGTGTAGAAGACTTGACTGCCTCAATACCCATCATCTTGAGTTTGGGTTCTTCATAACGGACACCTTCACTATCCCAGACATTCAAAATGTAACGCTTCTTGGCAGTCCAGATTCCACGTTCTGCAATGTTCTCACGTTTCATCTGCATCTTCTGGTCATATGCATTTACATACGTAGCCAGTTCTTGGTAGCAACCTTCAATATAGTTTTCAAGTTCCACTTTACAGACCTTATCAAGGAACGTGACAACGCCTTCAGTAGTTTTCTCTCTTCCCTTGTATACAGTTTCAACCAAAGGACCCATATTAAGATAAATGGAGTCAGTATCTGCAGCAATAACATAGTCTTCTTCTTCTGTCTTCAAAAGTTTATTAAGATAAGAATTCATTTTGTTTTCAATCCAGCGGATCGATACCTGACCAGATAATGTAATTGCTTCAGCATTTGCTAGTTTGTAATAGCGAAAATACTGATTACCAATAGCACCATAGGCAGAGTTAAGTTGAATCTTCCTTGCCATTTGAATGTTGTTACATCGAGCAATCTCCTTTTCCAATTCTTTTGTCTTTTTCTTTTCATACTCTTGCTTTGCTTCAAGCATCTTCTTTTTGTAGATGGTTCGATCTTTATAAATCTTCTCCATCAGTTCTGGGAGAAATCCTCGCACATCCTTACGGAACATTGCTCCGTTAGCACAAACCGCTTTATCTTTATACAATTCAAAAGTAATGTCTTGATTTAAAATTTTATCAACAGTTACGTTTGGATGTTTCTCTTCCAGAAGAGTTTCTGGTGAGATGTTGTATTGCATAATGAGGTGAGGATATAGAGAATTCAAGTCAAAACTTACCACCCAATCATACTTTCCAGGAATAGGTTCTTTTACATATGCTCCAGCATACTTGGAGTCCTTACCTGAACGTTCTTTGGGAGGAATCACAATATTCCTCTCCTTCAAATAATTAAAGATAATTGTATCCCACATCCTAACTTGATAGAACACATCCTCATAGTTCACTTTGGCGTCATATGCCATTGTAAGAGCAAGTTCAATCAGTTTCATCTTGTCTTCCAAACGGTCAACAAGTTCCACGTCAACGATGTTGTATTCTACAAACTTTTGCCAACCTTTAGTGTAAAAGTCTTTAAAAGTATCAAACTCAGAGTGGTCTAGTTTTTTCTGCCCAAGTTCCACACTTGCAATATGGTCAAGACGATAAGACTCTTGGTTGGTGTAAGTAAACTTCTTATACAAATCCAGATAATCTAACTGAGAGATTCCACCAATATCATAAGATATTTGTTTTCTTCCAGTGACAAAAATCTCTTGTTCTGTTACCAGTCCCCAAGGAGACAATCTCTTCATCAACTTCTCACCAAGGACTCTATCTAATCGACGGACAATATATGGAATGTCATACAACTTACTATTCCATCCAGTAATAACTTCTGGAGTATTTTCCATCCACCAATTGATAAAGTCGTTCAAAAGATCATATTCATTATTAAATCTCTTGTAATAAAGATTACCCTTATTCAACTTAAATGGTCCTTGACCCCAGGTGATGATCTCTTTTGTTGTATAATCTTGAATTGTGATAAGTAAAACTTCTTCTGCTGCATTTTCTACATCTGGAAATCCGTTCTCAGATGCAACCTCAATATCAATCGTAAACAGTTTAATTTTACTAATATCAAATTTAATTTCAGATTGTGGATACTTGTCTGATATGTATTGGTAGATATATCTTTCATTCCCGTAGACTTTAAATCCATCTACACCTTCATATTTTTTTATGAACTCCCTACATTCTCTTACAAATCCAGGTTTAATAGCATCTACATATTCCCCAGATAAAGTTTTATAATTTGTTTTTTTATTTGCAGTAACAAAAAGGGTCGGGGTGAACTTCTCACGAGTCATGAAGTGTTTTCCATCTTCATATCCTCTTACGAGAAATTGATCCCCGACCATTTGGACGTTGGTATAAAACCTCATTACTTAGTCAAGCTTTCATATAGTTCTTTGATTCTAGCATTGGGTTCGGCAATCGTCAAGATTTTGTCGGAATGAATTATGAACTCATTCTGCTTGGTCAGTTCTCCTAACCAAGGTTGCAACGTTCCATCAGAAACAATATTAAATGGTTCTATAAGTTTGCAATCTGGTTCTCCAAGATCTGCAGATTCTAGTTCTTCAATTTGAGAAATTAAAGTTCCTCCAGATTGGAAAATAATTACCTTTGCATCTTTTGCCATATCAGCAATCCTCACATGAATCGGTTAAAATAATAGATTGTTCTTGAGTTTCTTCAGTTTCTCTAAGAATATCTACAGTATACATTTTATACAGTTCATCCACTGGATCAATAAAAGTAACGATCCAGTCAAGAGGAACTGGGAATCTAATCCCCTTGCCCAGTGGAATCCATGGACTCAATTTAATGTCAAAGGATGCCTTACCAGTTTCCTCATTAACTTTTGGATCACTGGTTTCAACCAAACAAGGTTTGATAAAGAAGTATCCAACTACTTTATCTTCAAGAAGCATTTCCTCAACTTTGGTAACAATCTGTTCTCCTGTTTTTACAACAGCTAATTTAATTGCCATAATTTTGATAAAACTTTATTTAAATATTAGCACAAAAAAGAAAATGGGGCAAGATCTGATATTTGCCAGACCCCACCCTTGCGCCGACGATATTCAATTATATTTATAGATAATCTTTACGAGTATGATGTTCAGGAACAATCTTACCAAGTCTAACTGTTAACAGTCCATCCTCAAATGCCACTTCCCGCACTTCCGTGTCGTCGGATAGTGCCCATGCCCTTTTGAAGGATCGTTGCGCCAGTCCCTTATGGACGTAGTTGGTATCAGATTCCTTGTCTTCCCTTTGCCCTTCGACAAAAAGTTTTCCATACTCTGTGTATACATGTACTTCCTCCTTTTTAAATCCAGCAAGTGCAAGTTCAAGTCGTGATTCTACGTTACTAACTTGAACAAGATTATATGGGGGATAATTTGAAGTTGTTTCATGGATATTAAAAAATCGATCAAGATATTCATCCATTCCAATACTATTGCGAGTAATCCTATCCATCAAGGCAGGAAGATCCGCAGTTGTAAACCGTGAGGTTGCAAGGTTAGTCATTATGGTAGCTCCTTTAAAAGCGAGTTTGTGTTTTGTGGACCCTTTCGGCATCCATTATTAATTATACAAGAAAGCATAAAAAAGCGGGGTGTTATTCCCCGCACCTTTTTATTCGGTTTTACTCATTTTCAGAATTAACTAAAGATTGAGGATCTTCGATTCCAATAAGTTGTGGAAGAGATCCTGAAATTGTATAAGATGGCAATTGTGAAGTAAATCTTTTTGTAACATACTGTATAACAAGTGCATCGAGTTTTTTTAAGTATTCAACGGCCGATTGACGTTGCTTTACCACTTCTTCCGCAGTTTCACATCCTTTGGTGTAAGTTACAACATCAGTTTCGGAAATACCATTTTCAACGAGATTTTTCATAATCTGAAGAAATCCGCGTTCAATATAAGTATCTTCTTTACAACAAATAATTACTGGGTTTATAGAAGATCCAGTCTGAACAATTTCAGATACTTTTTGTTGAGCATTTTTAGGGTGAACATATGGAGCAATGTTCACAGCAATAGTAGTTTGTTGATAAACTTTGTCAACAATATCACTTATTTGCTTAGGTGTAAATGTATTGCTGATAGAATCCACCCAGGTTTTGATTTCATTTTTTGAAAGGTTACTACCATGACGCTTGCAATAACAAACACCACGATTCACAAAATCGTTAATTGTATGACGTTTCGCTACTCTATGATTATTAGCACCAAGAGCGACAATATCATAGGCATCTTCCAAAGAAGTTACCCAATCTTCTTTTAAACGATAAACTAAAAACGGATAGTCAGGAATTCCAAGTTCATAACATGCGTTATACCGATTGTATCCATCCCAAACTTCTTGATCTCCATTTGGAAGAATCATTAAAATTGGTGGAAGTTCCGTAACACGATATCCAGACTGAAGTTCGGGAATTAGTCCATTAATGTTATTTGTATCAACACCGCCAGATCGTGCTTTGTTTGTTGGTTGTTGAATATTAAGATCAATCCAGTTTTTTACTTCAATCTGGATATAATCTGCACAAGCAAATACTGGAGGTTCTAGAGATTTAAAGGTGGAGTTAGATAGCACTGCACTCCAATTTGTTACACTATTCGTGTAAAAAGAAATGATTTGAGACATGATTGAAAAATAGCAAGTTTGCTTTTTATCGACATTTAAACAAAAGTTTTATATCGATTCATTTATCATACCACAAAAAAAGAGGGGTGTCAACCCCTCCAGAATCATTCATCGACAGATGGTTTTTTCTTAGATCCAATATTATATTTTTGCTCTAAGATCCAATCCCCCTTGTCCTTGTAAGAGAGAACTTTAATTTGATTCAAAGGTGCGATGTCGCTAATAGAATCTCCATTCACAACACTAATCAGACCCCAGTCTGAAAGAAGTCTTGCAATTCTATTTCTTCTCTGAATATCATTCACAGTAAGATTTGCATGTTTACCATCCAGAGCAAACAGTTCTTTAAAGTGAGTAATATAATATCTACCTTGCTTGTGAAGAATGTGGCAAGATTGATAGAGTTTTTTTTCCTTGCGCGATGCAACTCCGATGCGAGTTAAAGTTTCACGAACTTTAAGAAAATCATCAGGTTCATTTAGAACGACCTCCACCATCATATTAGGTGTCCAATTAACCTGAGGTTCAATAGTATTATTAGTCATTTGTTTGTTCCACCAGTATCAAGTCTTTGTTTAATAAAATCCAGTTGTTCTCTAGATAAAATCTTCAGTGCTTGCATTGCTTTGTCATTACTATAATTATAGTATTGTTTTACAATATCAAGGTCGTTAACTTTATCCTTTCGGAGCCAAGGAGAGAATCTCTTCTTTTTCCTCAAACTATTTAGATAAAAAGAATATTGCAGTTCTTTATCAAGGTGATGATTTTTATTCATCTCATTCGCAAAGAGGATCGCATCAATATGTGATGATAAACACCTATTAATAATATAGGGTGGATAACTTTTAATTAAAGTTGGATCATCAGACACTAAATTATCTTTTGTATTATTAATTGAATTCAACCAATCTTTTAATTCAGTCATCTCGCACAATATCAATAAAGTTTCTTGCTTCAAGGTCTGCTGGGGTCATGGTTGGAATTTGTTCCAAATGCATCATGCTAGATATTGCAACATCGCCAGCGACACTTACTCTAAACTCTTTAGATGTAAAATGAGGATATACTTGGTGTAAAAAGTCACTTGGAAAAAGTAGCATGGTTCCTTCACCACTTCTATCTAATTTATAGGTTTGTTGTCTTATACGACCAACAGAATCAGTATAACAAAAACAAAAATTAGATGCACATGGATGAGATTCTCCAAGTTTTCCTTCTTGCTCGTCTTCCCAAGAGGTTGGAATATTCATCCAAATTACAAAACTCCAAACAGCTTGGTGATCATGAAGACTTTGATATTCACTAGAATTTGAAAATCTACACCAAAATCTATTAAATTCTGGAATAGGCCAATGTGTATTTTTTATATTAATTGGGTATCCCCACTTATCAACATATGAATTTACTGCAGGAATTAAAATTTCATGTTCAAATTTTCTAGTGGTATCATATAGAGACCACTGTTGATGTTTTGCATTTGTAATGACTTTATTATTCTCATCAAATGTCCATCCTTTATATGCAGATTTTTTAATATAACCCCAAATCATATCCATATCTTCCTTACTTAGTTTAAAACTAAGTATTCCAGGATTGATGTGATCAGTGTAACTATATTCGTAAGTCATTCAAACTTCCTCATTATTATCGTAAAAATTACTATATTTAAAATCACCAGAACTATTTACAGGTAGCGGTTCAGCAGTTTGCATACTATCAACTGAAATATCCCCCGCAATACTAATTCTATATTCATCACTGGTATGAAATGGATAAACTATGTGATTAAAATCTCCAGGAAACAAAAGCATAGTTCCTTCATATTCTTTACCTAACCTAAAGGGTTGTTTTGCAAGTCTTCCAATAGAATCAAGATAACAGATGGTCATATTTCCAGATTCTGGATATAACTCTGTAAGTTCTTCTGTTTGTTCATCTTGATGCTCAAAAGGTATTTTCATCCAAATAATAAAACTCCAAATAGACTGATGAAAGTGCATTGGTTGATACTCCCCAGCTTTTGAAATTCTAGTCCAAAATCTATGAAGGCGAGGAACTGGATAATGTGTAGATTTACATGTCATTGGAAATCCCCAACGTTCAATATAAGCATTAACTGCAGGGACTAATACTTCATTCTCAAAAAGTCTAGTTGTATCATAAAGAGACCATTGTTGATAAGGTCCTCTTTTAACAACATTATTATCTTTATCAATTTCCCAACCATCATTGACTGTGGATTTTTTAATATACGACCACAACAAATCCATATGGTATTTGTATAGTTTAAATTCGATTATTCCAGGATTAATATGTGGGGTAAATCTATAGTCATAACTAAACATAACAATTCTCCTATTAAAATACAAACGTTACACTAACAACTTTTGCACCAGGATTACGAGCAAGAGCAACTTGTCTCGCATCTTGATAATCCTTTGCAATCACCTCTTCCTTAAAGACAGTTCCTGCCTTATACAAGGTTACCTGACATTTCATAATTCATCAAAAGCAATTCTTTTCTAGTTTTTTGCTCACGCATATATTCACCAACAGAACGCATTGTATAAGTCAAATCAAATTCTGCTGCAAACCAACCTTTAAATCTTTCTTTTACTAATTGATCCGAATTATAACTAATCATTTGGTCCATAGGATTAGCATCGCAGTCAGCAGCAAACTTATCGTGATCAAATCCTTTGTGCATTGATCCCTTACGCCCATAGAGATTATCCTTAATATCATAAGGAGGATCGAGATACATAAAAGCACCCATGTTTCCATCCATTAGATAATCGTAGGAGTAATTAGTTATACGCCAATTTGCGATTAATTCAGAATACGCAGGCAATTTTTCGATGCCCCGCAAACTAAAGTTGGCATTGGAGGCTTGTTCTGAAAATGATGAACTCTCTGTGAGACCAGAAAAAGAACATTTATTGACAACATAGAAATCCACAGCACGATCAAAATTTGACACGGTTTTGTCATTGATCCGTTCCTTTGATTGGAGGAAAAGTTCTCTTGCTTTGTCTGGAGTATTATTTGCTTTCTTCAGATCAACAAGTTCACTTTTTATCTCATATCCAAACATCTGGAGTTGCTGCCAGAAATTTACTAGGGGTTCATACAAATCGTTCACCCAAATATCTAGGTAAGGATATTTTTTTGTGATATAAATCGCAACACTTCCTCCCCCAAGAAATGGTTCACGGAATTCATCATAGTTGCGAAGGTCAGGAAAGTAAGGATCCATCTTGACGCAAGCACGGGACTTACCACCTGGATACCTCAAAGGCGTCTTAAGAGATTTCATCAAAGATGCTCCTCAATCGAAGAAAACATACCATCAACATCACAATCTTTTTCGGCAGGAGTAACGTTGTCAACAATTAAAGTATAATCACCCTTCTTCAATATACATTTGGGATCATTTGCAGTCTCATCGACACATTCGTAAACTTTATCCCAGGTAGTATAACCCACAGACATGGATTTCGTATCAATTAAAAGCAAGTAATCAAATGTTTTAATTAAATCTTCTTTCTTCCAGTTTTTCCTGTCTTTGTTAGAAGGATGAAAATTTTTCAGTACAAATGATTTGCAGTCGCCATGATAACCTTTCTTTGTCTTAAACATGCTAAGTTGACTTTTCATTTCAACAGATTCGCCAGTTTCTTTTATAATAAAATCTCTACCATTATCAAAAAGTCCCACATGGGTCAATTGATCATCAGACCACTTACAAAAAGATTTCTCAGTATAGTGGGCGCGAAGTCCCCTAAAGGAGGAACTTTTCATTTGTTTTGTATTGGATGCATTTACCCATCCAAAAAATCTTTCAAAATTAACGCGAGAAAAATCAATACTCATAATAAAATAAAAAAAATCAAAGGGACAGTTGTTTGTTAGGTGTGATAATAGGACTAAAGATTTGATTGTATTGTTCAACAATTTGATCTTGAGTCTCAGAAATGTAAACGATGTAATGCCTATTAATCGTAATCTCTTTTACATCTTTACTGAGAAGAGGCGACCATGGTGCAAATCCCAGTTCACCCCTACCAGAAGGAACAGCAACGATTGGATTTGAGATAACAAGGTCTTCATCAGATTGACTAATCAAATCAGCGATAACATCTTCACCGCTATTCAGTCTAATAAGTTTTACATTCATTGTGAACATCCTACATGAATTTGAATTGATTTAAAGGCATTTGCCATTTCTTTATAACCTAGACCAATATACACCTGACCAGTAACAACGGCAACTGCCATTGATCCCCAAAAAATATAATACCATTTAGATTTTACTTGATTATGTTTGTTTTTCATTTGAATTCACACTCCACCATAAGTTCAGTCAATGCTGCAAGGAGATTTATTTCTTGGTCAGCCACGAACGCACATTGGTATTGATACTTAGCAATAACAAGAACGGCAGCAGGGATAGATGCTGGTGAAAGATCATCAATAGCGGTGTCATAAACCCTGCGAAGTAAACTACTAGCATCGTTGTCCAAGTTCCCGACCACCCACTTTCGGACTTCAGTAAAGTTTTTAGTTTTGAGATTTTTAATAAGTTCATTGACATTAGTATCAGAGAATGATGCAAGAATTCCTGTGTCAATCTTTCCACCAACAGCGTAGCGTTGGCACTCATTAAGAACTCTCCTCCAATCTGGGAAGTGTTTATTAACCAATTCAATCAATACTTTTTGATCATATTGGATAGATTCTTTTTGAAGAATATCTTGAAGTCTTGTAAAAAATGACGCAGCAAGTTTTGGTTTTTCTTTTGACTTGATTCCAAACTCCACAACGGCACATCGTGAGTGGAGGGGTTCGATGATTTTGTTTTTGTAGTTACAGGTGAAGATGAATCGGCAGTTGTTAGCAAATTCCTCAATAGACGCCCGTAGGAGGAGTTGTACATCGTTGGTTGTGTTATCTGCCTCATCAATGAGGATGACTTTGTGTTTAGCAGTTGACGAAAGTGAGACGGTCGAAGCGAAGTTCTTCGCATTGTTTCGGACAGTATCGAGGAATCTACCCTCATCGGATCCATTGATGACATAAACATCTACCCCAAGTTCATTACAGAGTGCTTTTGCTACTGTTGTCTTGCCGCATCCAGCAGGTCCAGCAAGAAGTAAATTAGGCACTTCACCTTTATTTAGAAAATCTTTAAATGTTTTTTTAATTCCCTCTGGGAGAATACAATCTTCAATTGTTTTGGGTCGATACTTCTCAACCCACAAAAATTCATCACGACTCATAATTAAAAAAACAAAATCTGAATTAACTTAACCAATTCAATAATAGCAAAAAAACTGCGAATAGTCATCATATCCCACATTCTTACTCGATAAAAATAGGGGAAAGACAAAAGATTACCAAATAATCGAAAATAAATTCCAAATTGAACACTATTAAATAGAATTACTGCATATCCGAAAATAAAAAAAGAATTACCAACAATTCTTAACCAACTAAGTCTTGGATATTGTGGGTGAATAAATTTATCAGTACTTGACATGATTATACCCATTCAGGTTTTCGTTCTGGCATACGAAGATAATTAGATGCAACCCAAGGTTTGGATGCGATATACATCTTGTAAGCAGTAAAAGTGTCAATGCTTGTGTCAAGTTTATACTCATCTGGCATTGCTCTCGCAAACGATGTTACTTCAGTAACCTTCCCCTTAGGAAAGAGATAATAAGCATCCACAAGTGTTTTATAGCAAGAGTGAATCTTATTGTAACGAAGGGCATACTCATCTGACAAGTTAAGACCCCACTTGATTAACCAATAGGCATTATGGATCGTTTCCATTGCCCATTTGGTGCATGGATGATTGCGGAATGCTCCTTTCTCTGTCTTATATGGCGTTCCATCAGACTTTGGAAGAGTTCCGTATCCATGTCCCCATTTGTCAGATGCCACGATAGAGAGCATCTGACAGCACTCTAATGGCATTTTGACAATGTGTTTGTCAGGAAGACAGACAGCACTTTCAGCAGGCCAAGGAGAGGTTACAAAAATGTTCATTTGAATGTTGAATCAGGTTCCAGAGCAATATAATACTTCAGGTCATAGTCTTTACTGTCAAAGCGTGACAAAAGTTTACTTGAGATACTGACCTGATAGTTTCCAGGAATGATCTTAATGTTTTCTACCTTAAAGTTAAAGCAGAAGTTAAGTTCAGTCTCACCAACAATAACTTGAAAGTCATTAGAGGTATCGTTCTTTTTGTCACGAACTACAATCTTTACAACACCTGCTTCACCAATAACGGACAAGTCTGGAAGTTGGAAGATATTTGCAGCTTTGATAAGACGAGTCAGTTGATCAGAAGTAATACTAAATGATACATCTTCAGAAGGAAGAATAAGTTCTTTTTCTGGAGGAGTAATGATTACATTCGGATCAGCAAAGAAGTAATTGGATCGAGTTTTACCTTCACGAATCACAACATAACTGTCATTAGCAAAATCAAGAGCAGGATCTTTATGAAGATCTAGTCCATTCAAGAATTGGTTGAGATCATAGATTCCAAAGTCTTTAGGAATCTCTTCGGTAATATCCGCTTCAGCAAGAATGTTCTTCATAACACTGATGGTACGAAGTTTTCTACCTTTTTTAAAAAGGATAGATTGATTAATGTTAGAAAAGTTCTTAAGAAGATTGAGAGTTTTATCAGAAAGTTTCATAGGTTCCCTTATTTTCATTATGAAGACCAGCAAAGTGATAAAGAAGAACGCAATAGTGAATTGCCTTTAGAATGTCTTGCTTTGACTTACCATTTTTCTTACCAAAACGAGAGAGATACTTGATAGCATTGGAACGAGTGAATGCTTCTGCATCTCCAATACTCTCAATCAAATCAAGAGTTTGGGTTTTAGATGTTTCGGAAGTGTAATGAGAATGATAGGTGCTAGAGAGATACTGCTCTACCTCTTTCAGAGTCTTATCTTCCTCATACTTCCAGAATCCGTTCGTGTTGTCCATTGTCAATTTAAATTCAACTTTGTCATCGTAAGAACCACCCTGAACTCTACTACCAACATAAGAAGTAGAGAAGTTAATTGTATCAGAAGAACCTGGAGATGCAAATGGATTACCAACCAAACTAATTCCATCTTCTTCCCAAAAGTCTTGATTTACTGCAGTCGCAAAAGAGGACAAATCAAGAAGTCCTTCATCATAAGTTTTAGACATTTTTTAATTCATACTAAAGTACAAAAGGGAGGCATATTGACCTCCCCCAATTATATCAGAAAGGACTGGGTTCGTCAATATTAGGAAGAACTTCATTTGATACCCCCGTAGGCATCTTGAAGTCAGCATCAACCTTGTCATACAGTTCCAGGAAGGACTGTTTGGTTTCATCGTCAAAACGATTAACACACACTTGGATTGCCTTTGCCTTGTCTTGGAAGATGCTATAGGCGCGGATGATATGAACCAGGCGACGGGTGCTGATGATTTCATCAATACCACCATCGTAAAAGGTCTTGCGGATAATATCCGCCCAGTCCACCAGACGCTTGCAGAAGTCACGGTCTTCCACACCAAGGTCCAGAGCAATACCTTCCAGAATCTTTTGCTCAGTAGCAGGAGCAGGATAGGACTGCTCAAAGGTCACAGGGAAGCGTTCAAGGAATGCTTCGTTGAGCACATTGGTGCCGATGAAGCGACCATCATCAGAACCCTTACCTTTGGTGTTAGCAGTGGCAATCACGTTGAAACCAGCAGCAGGTTTTACGAAACGACCGATCTTTTTCAGGAACACACCCTTACCTTCTAGCACGGATTGTAGACAAAGGATTTTGTTGGAGGCAAGGTCAACCTCGTCAAGTAGCAGGATCGCTCCTCGCTCAAGGGCTTCAATAACTGGACCGTTGTGCCAAACAGTGGCACCATCAACAAGACGGAAACCGCCAATAAGGTCATCTTCATCAGTTTCAATCGTAATGTTTACCCGAATGAGTTCACGCTTGAGTTGAGCACAAGCTTGCTCCACACTGAACGTTTTACCGTTACCCGACAAACCCGTAATAAACGTCGGATAAAAAAGATTGGATTGAATAATACGCTTAACATCTTTAAAATTACCAAACTGGACGAAGGTATCATCTTTGTCGGGAATAAGATTTTGTTCGATAGCAGGAAGAGCAGCAGGTGATTGGAAGGTGCGCTCAATCTCTTCAACTCGCTCCTGAGTCACTTCAAGATTCCAGCGACCACGAGCAGACTTATATTGTTCAAGGCGACGAGTCACAGTCTGATAATTCAAACCGCGAGAAGCACAAAAACCCCTAAGATCACCAGAAGTAATTTCAGAACCATAAAGTTCTTGAATGGAAGCAATCAGTTGTTCGTCTTTCAAAGCAAGTTTGCGAGGCATAATTTAGTTAGGTGGTTTGTTTCAACAAAGTAATTATACAAGGACTTTGGACAAAGAAGAGTTGTCAGTAGACGGTTCTAGGATTGTCCCAGTCCTTCAAAAGTTTGTTTAGAAATTATTTTAGGAGTATATCCTGGATAATATTTTTTTACCCAGGCACCAACTCCCATAGCAGTGATTGCACTATCACACACAACCAATACTTCTTTGGTTTCTTCTTTAACTACATGTTTTAAATTCATTTGGCTACCAGATCAATGAACTCATTAAGAATTTTTTTATTCATTTTTTTAGTTTTAAGACTTTTAACAAAAGCACTTTTAATTTGAGATTTGGTTGCATCCCCTTCAATGGAAAATTCAGATCCTTGTGCAAGAGCAGTAGCAGAGAGACCAAAATATGAATGATATCCAGATCTCTTGATCGTAAATGCTTTTTCTTTTTTCCAAACGCTCATCATCTTATCCAACTCATCACCATACCAACCATAGTAACGACGGATAAAGTTTCCAGCATCCCTCGGTTCAAGAATACGAATACCAATAAAATTAATGTTAGAAAACTTGTCTCTAAGATTTTGAAGTAGAACTTCGGTAATCATATGATAGTTACCATCAAAAGCATAGGTATGACCTGTTTTACGATCTCGCAGATAAGCATTAGGACCAATATGAGCAGTGCCCAAATACGAGTTGTCTTCCCAATGACGCTTTACTTCACGATGATAAACAATATTACAAGCCTCCCCATCAGTAAGAACCACACACTGAACTTTTTGAAGTTTATTTTCCTTCTGAAATTTAGGAAGAATCTGATGCAAAGCAATCAAAGATTCATTCAATGGGGTTCCAGAGAGACTGAGACCAGGAGGAATACTATATCCACAATAAAAATGACGGTCAAAACAATGTGCAATTCGGAAGATATTTTTCATTTGTTCTTCCAAAACCTTCGTATTTGTTTTACTAGTCAGAATATTCATCAAAGAGAACCACTCTCCCACTTGAATGAGACCATCACGTTTTTTATAAGATAGCATACGAAGATTTGCTTTCCCGTCTGGTTCATATTTGACCAAAGGATAATCAGTGGTGAACGCATAGACCTCAAAAGGAATTGCAACCTTTTTACAGAACCAGATCAAGTTAAACAACTGCTTAATAGTATCTACCATTACATCGGACATTGAACCAGACCAATCCAGAATAAAAACCAATCCATGATTTTTACCCTCAGCAAGAGTGGTTACTTTTCTAAAAAGATCTTCATTATACTTATATGTATGAAGTTTAGAACAGTCTAGAACACCAGTGCGAGCGACTGAAGACCTAGAATAAGAATCTGCTGCTTTACGACATTCAAATTCTTTGACAAGATAAGTAACTTCTTTTTGAGCAGACTTTTTAAATTCTTGATATCGTTTATCAACTTCACCAAAAACAGAATTCCCACGAAGATTAACATCTTCAATTAATTCTTTCCAAGTATCATTACATTTTGAATGAATCTCAGAATTAGGAACAATAATTCGGTCAAGATCCAACTCAGGTAGTTCCAAGTAAATATTTTCAAATGACGAATTTTCTACAAGTTCCTTAAGAGCTTCCTCAAGATTATCCATCGTCTTCACTTCAGGTTCAAATTCTTCACCACCCTGAGGAGAATTCTTAGGTTGCTTCTCTTGCTTAGTTTCACTAGATGCAGGAGATTCAGAAGTATCTTGCTGTTCTTGATTATTCTCACCTTCCTGCTGATCAGAGAAGTCAGAGGCAGGTTGTTGACTTGCACCAGAAGATTGAGATTCAAGACTGTCAATTTGAGTCTTGGTTTCTTCTTGCTGCTTTTGCTTGCAATACTTATAAAGTGCTTCTGCTGCAATCAGAACATCAGCAAAGGTCTCGGTATCCGCAATCAAGTTGATGATTTCAGTCTCTTCGCCACGCTCAACAGGAATGTCCACATAGTTACCAATCTTGAACCACAGATTTGCGCGGTCAGCAAGATTATAGGTTTCCAGATTGTCGTCATTAAGTTGGAAGAAATCATCATCAGCAAGTTCCTTATAACCGTTGTAGAAGGTCTTGGCAAGACCAGCATAACGACGCTTCATCAGTTTCTCAATACGAGCATCTTCCACCACATTCACAAACTGCGGGGGAATCTTGTGCTCCTTCAACCAATCCTCATCGGGGGTATAGAGAGCGTGACCGACCTCGTGACCAACCAGAAGGTCGTACACAGTGTTGCTTGCCTTCTCCCACATAGGAAGAGTAAGGACACGAGTGTGGACATTAAAGCAAGCAGTCTCTACCTTCTTGTGCTCAACCACAAGGTCTTCGGTAGCAAGCAGTTTAGCGAGTTGAGACTTGATTTCGTGGCGGACAGTCATTTGATTTGAATCGTGTGAACGTATACTACAGAAGAACCTCCCTTTTTGGGGGAGGTCATGTGCTGCTTTTTGAAGTGGCTCAGTCGTGCCTTTGCTTGTCGAAGTGCTTGCGGTTTAAGTTTCCGCTTTTGTTCTTTTTTACTATGATGTTGCCAATTTGGGGTGTTCATTGATCGTGTCCAGAACGTTAATGGTTGGGAACCATCCAATACTAGTTAGGATTATAGTATCTGCCACATTATCTTGTCTTTCACCTGGGGTCAGTTCTTTAACTGGCAAGTGACCCATCCCCATCTTCTCTGCAAGATCTTTAACATAGACAGATTTACCAGATCCAACAGGAACTGGTCCACAGATTTCACTACTAGCAAGATAACGAATTGCTCGACACACATCATTAACATGAATCCAATCTCTTTTATGATTGGTTACGTAGGTTGCAGTTTTATCTTCAAGCATCCTATACATCATATCTGGACGACTGTCTGGACCATAAACAGTGGTAAATCTCATCCCAACAGAGTTGGGTGGTGCCATTTGTTCATTAATCCACTTTGTCATAGCATAAGGATTCTCCCAATAATCTTCCTCTACAGCACTAGAGGAAGCATATAAAAGTCTAGTATTTGTCTCTCTACACCAGTCGAATATCTTTTTAGACTTTACTACATTATTCTCATAAAACTTTTGAGGATTCTCTAGACTTTCTCTGATATTTGCAAATGCTGCCAAATGAATAATCAAATCATAATCATCACCAACAAAATTATCAATATCATACGGAAAATCCATTCCCACAACCAAATGATTGTGGGTGGTTTGCCAATCAGCGAATACATTTCTTCCAATAAATCCTCTATGTCCAGTGACTAAAACCTTCATGATGATACCTTACTAAATCCTTTAATTTTTTCAAATTTTAAAACTTCAGCAAACTTATCTCGCATTCCTTCTTTATGTGAGATAACAAAAGTATTTGCATCCTTAATTACATAACGAATAATTTTCATAAACTCATCAGTTCCAAATGTATCTAGAGAAGAGTCAAATGTTTCATCAAATATAATTAAATTACAGTTCAAAGAATTTTTGAGTTTTGCAATTTCTCTCCAAGTAAAAAGAAGTGCTAAGTCAATACGCATTCTTTCACCTTCACTAAAAGAAGTGTAAGAAAAATCATCATGAATCGGAGATTCAATTGACTCATTAAATTCTTCATCAAGTTTAAAATTAATAAAGAACTCCATCATTTGTAAGTATTTGTTTACCTGAGTATTAATTACAGGTAGATACTTTTTAATGATTTGAGTTTTTACTCCACCATCTTTCAGTAAATCAGATACAAAATTATAGTTAATTAGAAGATCTTTTTTAGAATCAGTCTCTTTACGCAATTCTTCGTATTGATCTTCTAATTCCTTTAACTTTTCGTGTTCAGTATTTCTGTTTTTAAGTTGATCGGTAATAGTTTGAATTTCTTGTTCAAGATCTCCGATTTGTCTTTGGTATCCAGAGATCTTAGTATTGATTTGAGAAATTTCATGCGTTAGGTTAGTTACCTCTTTAGATAGTGAAGTAAAGTGACGCTCTCGATCTTCCTCCTCTTTAATTGCCTCCTCTAGTTCTTTATAACCAGACTGCAACTCTTTTGCTCTATTTTGGGCGTCACTAATTTTATTTATTCTAAAATCTTCTTCAATAGATTGAGTGCAAGTTGGGCAAACCGTATTGTTAGTAAAAAACTTGTGGTCTTCAATTACTGTTGTAATTTTTTGAGATAGTTTTCCCTTTAGATTACCAAGTTTACGAAGTTTATCAGTTGCACCAGAAAAATCTACTAATTGTTCTTGTTTTTGAACTAACGTATCTTCCAAAGAAAGAGAATCAACTAGTAACTTTTCATTTTCTTGTCTTATATTTTTAATTACTTGATTTTTATTTTGAATATCTTTTTTTCCAATATTTTCAATCTGTTCAATAAAACTTTGTTGCATGTTAAGTTTGTCTTGAATAGACTCTCTTTTATATTCTAAATTTTTAATTTCATCTCTACAAGTTTTAACTCGATCTTTTAATACAGAGTTCATTGAAGAAAAGATTTTAATATCTAAAAGATCTTCAATGACTTCTCTTCTAGTAGCTGCTGCTAATTGCATAAAAGGAACAAAGTTACTACTACCCAAAATAACAATTTGAGTAAATGACTTATAGTTCATTTTCAAAACAATTCCCTCTAACCAAGTTTGCTGATCCTTACTAGCAGATTCTTGATTTAAAAGTTCGCCGTTTTTATAAATTTCAAAGATTGTTGGTTTAAGTCCTCTAACAACTTTCCAACTATTAGATCCTATTTTAAATTCAATTTCAACAACACAATCTTTTTCATTTACAGAATTGATCAATTGTGGTTTGTTAACTCCTCTAAAAGATTTACCAAATAATGAAAAAGTCAATGCATCAAGGATCGTACTTTTCCCAGATCCATTGTTACCAATGATTAAAGTAGTTGGTGACTTCGCCAAGTCAATTTCGGTAAATTGATTACCTGTGCTTAAAAAGTTTTTGTAGCGAATTTTTTCAAATAATATCATTTTGTTCTGGAGGAATTACAATGTCATTTTCAGTAATAATTGCATACTCATAGCGATTAACTTCGCATGTTTTTATAATCAAATCATCATCGATTTCAATTACAGTCATTGGTGGATAATCTTCTTCTTCCAACATCATTGCAAATCTTACGGCATCATCTTCTTCTTCAAAGAGGTAAAGAATTTGTTGTCCTTTTTGATTAGTTACAGAATAAGCACCTTGCTCTTCTCTACCTTCTAAAGTAAGAATGTACATACTAGACTATCTCACAAGCTTGTTTATATACTTGCTGAATAATTCTTTTTATAGACGCTTTATTTATTGAGTCTTCAGAATCGTCAACATACTTATTCAAAATAGATACAGTATCCTCCGATTCAAAATCATATTCCTCATTAAGATTTGTGGAATCCGCAAAAGATTCTACAATTTTTAATTCAGCAATATTTGTTAGATAAAGTTTATCAATAAATTTATCAAATTTTTTTTCGTTTGTCTTTTTTTTAACTACAAGTTTTACAATTTTATTCTCATAGTTTCTTGCATCAAACGTTTGATGGTCATTATCATCATAATAAATCGTCTCATGCATTGTATATGGATTATTTACTGATTGCAAAGAACGAGTCTCTGTATTAAAAATATGAAATCCACGAGTATCTCCAATGTCATTGGAATATATCTCATATGGATTTCCTAGATAAAAAATCTTACCGTTATCAGAACGAGTATGATAATGCCCAGAAAAAACCAATTCAAATTTATCAAACAACTTGGAATCCATACCTTCTTGCATGGTAAACCCACGATATGGAGGAAATCCAGAGAACTCAAGATGCCCCATGGCACATTTACATTTTGTGGATTTTACTGTCTTAAAAGTTTCATCATAATTACCCTCATTAATCCAAGGGATAAACAGAACTTTAAGTTTGTCAAGTTGAACTTCAGTTGGTTTTGAATATACTTTTACATTTTCATATTCTCTCAACAGAAGATCTACAGCATTAATTTCATTTGTGTTTTTATAATATGCTGTATGATTACCAACTATTGTATGAACAGTAACTCCAAGTTTTTTTAGGGTATCGTAATAATTATCTTTTGCCCAAGCAAGAGCTGCAAAGTCAATTCCTTTTCTACTGTCAAAAGTATCGCCCATGTCCACAACAGTTTTAATGTCGTGTTTAAGTAACGTTGGAAAAAAAATATCGTTATAAAATTTTAAAAAATAATCATGAAAAAGTTTAGAGTTTTTACGAGCACCAAAATGTTGGTCTGTAATAATTGCTACTTTCATCAATACCTAGATTTGGAATGAATGTTGTCCTTGATAGAATTATAGTCAGAATAATTCATACCGTCAATCAGGTTATCATCAAAGAAAACCTCATCAAATCCAGTTCTTTCTAAAATTTTATTTTTAATTTCTAACTGCTTTTTCTCTTTTTGAATTCTACGTAAAAAGGCGTAGTGTATAATTTGCGTAAAATATGCAAATGGATTCTGAGACTTTTCAGGATCAAAATTATGGATATACATAACACAATTTTCAATACCATCAGAAATCATGTCATCTTTAAAAATGTAGTTGACAAAATTTGGTTTGAATGATAAATGTGTTGCAATCTTTAAAAAGCATTCGCCCAGATAGTTTGTAATCTGTGGTCTTGGATCTCCCCGTTCTTGAGCCAAACTAAGTTGCCTTCTATACTCAATCAAAGCTAAAAGAAATTCTTTGTTATTAACGTAGTGAATTGATCTCTTTCTTTTAGGCACTGGTTGGATACCCATAAAAATTACTGTATTAATTGTTGAAATTATAACACTACTATACAAAAAGAATCAAGGCTTGACAGAGGTATCCAAAATGGATATAATAGCATTGTTGCGCTTTCAAGTTTATATATTAACTATTTTTATAGAGTTTTTCTAAGATCTCTTTAGCATCATTAACATTAGAGATGTATCCCATCTTTCTATTGATCTTTTTCCTAATACCATGTGGATTATCCTTAGGATCAAAATCAGTAGAGTCTCTAATCCATGATTGATACATCATAATCATTTCAAGGTCTTTTGATTCACTTAACGTAAGGACATCATCCATATCGAGAATAAACATATCTTCTTTTGTTGTTTTTAACCAGGGTTCTAGTTTGTATCCTGTTGATCCACCTCTGGTTGTAACTTCAGATATTGTAATTGGGTTTGTTATAAGTAATAAAGTTTTATTGTTTTCAAAACAAGGCATAACCTTTGAAAATATCTCTTCTCCACTTTTTAACTTAACTGTTGCATAAAAGTCGTCTTCCATAATTATTCCTTTAAATTAATTGTTATTATTTCATAATTAAACTGTTCTTCATTGTAGATTTTAATTCTTTCTATTAAATGATTTAAAGTGTAATTCTTTCTTGAATTATATGTACAATCATCAGATATGTCATATAACATTGCTTTAGTTTTATTTTTGCCTTTCCTAAGAACTCTTCCGATGGATTGTAGATTACGAATTCTTGATTTACTAGGAGAAGCAAAAATTACATTGTGTAGGTTTCTTATATTTATTCCAGTAGAAAATACACCGTATGAAGCAATGATGATTGCATCTTTTTCTCTTTCTGTAATCTCCCTAACAATTTCTCTTTCTTCAGTATCAACTCCACCATGAATAAAAAATACTTTTCTATTTGTTTTTTTAGCAGTGTTTATTAATTCATATAATGGTTTACCATGAGTCTCAACTCTTGAGAATAAAATTAAAGTATTACCTTTTAAATCGAGGGATAAATTTTTAATGAAGTTATTCCTCTTATCATGAGAAATTATAAATTGAACTTCATCTTCATAGGTTGCAAATATTCTTGGTTTATGTTTTAATACTAAACATCTAATGTCTAGTTTTGATACATGACCTTTCTCCATCAATTCTGATGTTCTTATAATTTTATATGATGGACCAAACAATCCTTCAAGAACCCATTTATGGGTTTGTGTTCCATCTAAGGTTCCAGTAAATCCAAATCTATACTTAGCATGATGTAACTTTGTCATGATTTGTATCAATGATTTAGATTTAAATAGATGAGCTTCATCTCCAATAACTACACCATAGTTTTCAAAAAAACTTCTATCAAGTTTGTATATTGATTGCCAGGTTGTAATAGTTACTGGATACTCTGATGTTTTTTCTCTACCAGAATATATTTTGTGACAATATGATTCCGAATCAAAACCATAATCTTGGAAGTCCTTATACATCTGCTCTACAAGAGATGTCGTTGGAACAACTACAAGAATTTTTTGCCCTTTCTCCACATAATATCTTACGAGAGAATAAATCATCAAAGATTTGCCAGATGCAGTGGGACTTATCAATAACTTTCTATTATGTTTTAATGCATCGTATACTCCCTCTATTTGATAATCTCTCGGAACATGAAAACAAATAGACTTCATATAATCTTTAACACCTTCATATGAAATGCCATCGTTAACCTCAAAGGGCATTCCATAAAATTTATTTTCTTCAAATTTATAGTTGTAATTATAGTTACTACAAAAAGAAATTAATTTATCTAACAAACCTACGTAGAGTTGTTTGGTCCTTAGATCAAATAAATGAATTTCTCCATTCCAATTTCTACCTCTATATTGAGGCATAAATTTTGCGTTTGGAACCTCAAACTTAAAATAATCTCTTAGTTCATATTCTATGTGAGGTTCACATGTAATCTTTAAATATACTTCGTTTGATTTCTGAATCAAAAGATCAAAGTTATCAACCATATCCTGCTTGGAATTTTAAGAATTCAATAGCATTCTTTATTTGGTAAGTTCTATTTTGAATTACCTTTAGAATACTTTCTAGATAGTTTAAAATTGTTTCGTAATACTCAACCTTTAAATTAATTTGAGACAACTTTTGATCTGCATCTAAGTATTTTTGTAAAGTATCTTTATCTCTAATTTTTTTAGGGAATGGATCTTCTACGTATACTTCAGGATCTGCTTTACCTGTAAAATATTCATAACGTTCGTGACGAATATTCTTTCTTTGTTGTTCTGCTTTCTTTTTAAGAAGAATTACATTGTTGTAAATCTCAAAGTATTTAGCATGTAAAAGGGGGATGTTAGTTGATTCAGTATGTAGATTATCCATGTCAATGTGAGCATCTTTTTCCCACATTTGTTGGATTTGTTCAAGGTCAAGAATCATAATTTATTTCCTTTTGGATCATATATATCGTAAATAGTATACTTGAAAGATACCTCTGCAGTAAAGTATTCTACGTCTGGGTTGGTAGCATCAAAAGTTAATTCTGACAAGTCGTATGGAAACATGTCTTTAAAAATGACATCAAACTGTGGTCTTTGATTGCTGTTTAAAATCTGTAAAGTTCCATCAGAATAGATGTTCATGGATTTGCTATCAAATCCCAATTGAGTATTATCTTCTCTTTGTAAATTGTAAATTTCATCCAGTGATTCTGGGAATCCAAGACCGCGCATCCATCTTTGAATTTCCATGTAGTTCTCTAGATTTTCATCTACAATAAATCGCAGAGTAAAATCTTGGAATACAATTTTGTCACCTGGAATATCAATGTTTTTTAGGTAAGTTGGTTGCTCCGCAACACCTAAAGTCATTCCTGGTATGTTAGCTGAGTTTGAAAAGAACGATACTTTACGCGCTCTATTCAAAGTAAATTTAAATCCAATAGAGGATAAAAAATTTCTATTTTGGATTTGACTACTATAAAGATTACCAGTTGCCATCGTTTTTTAACTATTTAGATAAAAAAAGAGACCCTTTCGGGTCTCTTGATTAAGTTGTGACCAGACTCACATGAGGTTCTTGATTTGAACTCTTCTGTAGTAACGGTTTGCGTTAACTTGAAGTCTGCCGAGACCCTGAGTGGTGCCTTCAGCGAATGGGTTAGCAACAAGACCGTATCTGGTCTTAAAGCCAATCTTAGGCTGGAAGGTGTTCTCACCAACGGCACGAACCATTTGGAGAGGAACATATGGGCAATAGAACAGACCTGCGTCATAAGGTGAAGAACCCTTATAACCAACAACATAGTATTGGTTAGCAGATACGTTTGCTGAATAAGGATCGATATATACGCGATACTTACCAAGCAGAACACCAGCGAAGGTATTGCCAGTGTCATCAACGTTGAGGTTTGCGTTCAGAGCAGGAGTGTAATCAAGTACACCAGCCATGCTCAGTGCAGAAGCAACGTCTGCGGAACACATTACAACGTTGCCCTTTCCTCTACGAGTTCTTTGTGCGATTGCGTTAGCGTCGCGCTCGATTTGGAACAGGAGACCTTTGAACTTCTCAACTGACCAACGACCGTTGGAGTCGATGTCGAGGTCGAAGATACCAGCGGTAGCAGTGTTAGCAGCAGCGCCTTGCTCAGCAACCTTATAGATGGTTCTGATAACTTCTCTGTTGATTTCAGCGAGGATCTCAGTTGAGAGAATGTTAGCAAGTTCTGCTTCTGCATTCAGACCGTGAATTGCCTTCAGGTCTTGTGCAAGCTCAAGGCTGTATTCTGCCTTCAGTGCTCTTGACTTGGCTTCAACAAGAACCTTCTCGATTGAGAATGCCATCTCGTTGAATTGGTTGCCAGCACCGTTACCGAGATTCTCTGAATCTCCAGTAAACATACCCTGACCAACGTTATAACCACCAGAACCAGTTGAAGCACCAGTACCAACTGGGTTCAGGAGACCTGGGTTGCTGCCATACTGGGTAGTAGTACCCATACCAGCATTAACGTTTGATGCAGCGGTAAGACCGATACCTGAATTCTGACCAGAGAATACGGTATCTGCTTCATCAAACAGAGCTTCGGTGCCGCTCTGATTGGTGTAGCGTGAACGCATTGCGAAGATGAGTCCAGTAGGACCACTCATTGGTTGAACACCTGCGAGGTCATAAGCGACCAGGTTAGGCATTGCACGTCTGATGAGTGAGATCAGAACTGGATCAAAACCTGCAACAGGACCTGCTGCTGCAGCGGAACCTGAGAATCCACCTGAAGCACCAGCAGCGTTTGCGCTATTGGTTGGTGATTCCATCAGAATTCCGTTTGAGAAAGCAGATTGCTCTCTCAGGAATTTTTCTTGGTTTTCTAACAGGACAGCGGTTACTGCTCTTCTGTGTGAATCTTTGATTGGATCAAGACCATCATAGTCGAGAAGTGGTGCCCACTTTTCCTGCAGATGCTCGGATTGGAACATTTGCTTTTACCTTTGTAACGTGTTTGGTTTTGTTTGAATTATATTAAATTCACTTTTTAGCAACAGCTGAAAGTGTTTTGAGGTATGAATTCATATACTCTGAGGTATAACCTGCAGCGTTGACTTCAACTTCCTCAACTAAACTTTCTGTCTTTGCTTTTGGAGTCTTCTGCGCTGAGAAATATGATTCCTTCAGCATCTCCAGTTTTTCACGATATTTTTCGCCACTTTCAAACTCAACACTTTCGGCAAGTGAAGCGAGCTTCTCTTTCTGAGAGAGTGCTAGACCCTCTGCTACATCGTCAAAGATTCCATCAGCAACCGACTCTGAGAGACGCTTGTTTAGGGTAATATTCTTTTCGATCTGCTCGTTGAGTTTTGTCTCCATTTCATCAAGTTTTTCTACCATGCTCTCAAGAACATCATATTTATCTTCAGGGATTGATACATAATGTGCTTCAAAAAGTTCCTTCATACCTGAGAGGAAGGATTCAGTCATTTCTGACCTCAGACCGTTCTCAACAGAAAGTTGATTTTCGGTAATCCACTCCTCAGCAACGTACTCAAGATATGAATCAACTCTTTCTTCAAGAGCTGATTTGATTTCTTGTACTTCTTCTACAAGTCTTGCTTCGTATGCTTCATCATACTGAGCAATGAGTGCTTCTTTGATCTCAGTAACTTTTGATCTCAGAGCAGCTTCAAAGATGGTACGTGCCTTCTCTTGGAATTCCTCGGAGAGGTCTTCACCATCGAGAAGAGCAGTAACATCTTCTTCAATATCAAACTCTTCTTCTTCCTCTTCTTCTTCTTCTTCTTCTTCCTCTTCTTCGTCTTCTTCAACCTCTTCCTTCATCTTCTTCTTACCCTTCTTCTCATCCTCATCACCTTCTTCATCACCTTCTTCATCCTCATCATCTTCTTCTTTAGATGCTTCTGCAACTACTTCTTCATCTTCTAGTACTTCTTCTTCATCAAGGAGATCTTCAGAATCTACTTCTTCCTCTTCCTTAACTGCATCACTCTTCTTAAGACCCTTCATAGGATCTGCTGCCTTAGCACCCTTGTTAACAACGTTTCTTACTTGCTGAAGGGTTTTACCTGGAGTTTTGATTTCTGCAGAATTATCATCTGAACGATAATTTTCTGGAGTAGGACCACCAAGGTCTTCCCAAGAACCTGTTTGACCTGCTACTGCGCCAGGAGCGAGCTTTTGCATTGGATCGCCTGCCTTTGCACCTGCATTGACAGCGGTCGAGGATTGCTTTGTGCCTGCTTCCATTTCGTGTAAATTGTTGCCACTAGACATTTGGACTCTCCGATTAACCTTAATGAATTTAATCTATATTTATTTATTAAATTAGAATTTTTACCTATATATGGTCAAAGTGAATTTAAAAAGTCATTAAATAAATTCAACTTGTGCTCTTCTAGTTCTCTTCTTCTAGAAAGATCTTCAATTCTTTGTCTGGTTTGATTTGCAATCTTCTCACGGAGAATTCCACCATCCCACACCCACTCTTTTCCTTCCATAATTCCCTGAACAAAAGCATCAGGTGCTGATGGATCTGCAACAATATCTGCTGCAGTTGCAAGCATGAAGTCTTCACCAACTTCCTTATAACCACCTTTGATATTTTCTCTTAATGATCCAATACCACGAGAAGAAACGCCGAGAGTTACTCCATCTTTAAGAAGTGCTTCTGCAATTTTACCCATTGGAGTATGCAGAATTTGTGCTTTACCTACGAAGTTATTACCGTCTTGCTTTAGTTCAGTAATTTTATGGGATACTCTGTCGAGATTTACAGTGGGACCATCAGGGTGTCCGAGTTCACCTAATGCTCTACCTTTTTTTACATAATCATTTGTATATCTTTTTACTTCTCTTTCCATAATGGAGAATGGATACATTCTACCATTGCGATTAACCATCTCACTTTGGAGAAAGACTCCTTGGATATACATTTGCTTTTTACCACCAATGCTCTCGGTGATAACTTCAACCTTTTCGATCTCTTCTCTGATGAGTTTCATTTTAGTTTGTGAATGCTACTTTGTTTGCTCTAATTGCTGATGATGACCAAATAACATCAGTTGGAAGTTTTGCCAAAAATTCAACAGACCCTGCAGGCATTGCAAAATAACTAGTAGATGCAGCACCAACTGCAGAACTTACTCCTACAGTGACTACTCCTACAGTATTGTTATACAAACGAACAGCTGTGGCATCACTAATACTTGATGCTGTTCCAGCAGTAATTGCAGTATCTTGTTGTGTAGATACAATTTTAGTAATCATCATTAATAAAGAAACTTTTTATTTAGTTATTTATTGTTCTTTATTATTCTGCATCTGTAGCAGCATTAAACATTGAATTTGATACTGAAGGTCTCAACACTTCAATTTTTTCAGCTGAGCGAGTATACAGTAAGTCTTTAATCTTATCAGAGATTGCAGATGGTGCTTCATCACCAACAATCATATCTAGAAGTTCTTCCATTGTTATTCTCATGAATTACTCTAGTATTTAGAATAAATACAGAACGAGTAAAATGTATTTGATTATGGGATGTGATAAATTAAAAAACTTTCCTCATGTATTTTATTTTACTTTGGAAAATGAAGTAAAAAGACAAAAATACATGGAAAATCAATTTAAGTTTTATGGAATCACCTTTACAAAAATTTTGATGCCATTTGGATTTCCAAAGAACTTAGAGGAAAAAATATTAAATGTTCACTCTGAATTAGCATCTAAAAGATGTTTGGCGTATAATTATTTTTTAATTGATACTTTAAAAAATTGGTATTTTGAAACAAATGAACCTTATGTCATAGTAATGGAAGATGATTATGATTTAAGTTTTATCGATTACTGGCACTTTACTTGGGACAATTTACTAACATATCTTCCTTATGATTGGGATGCTATACAATTGGGGCATGAATGTCCAGACATAGTTAGATTTTATTTACATCCAGTTCAGAGTAATTATTCTCTTGGTCCAGTATTATTAAAAAGAACTCATGTTGAAAAACTTTTAGAACTTTTTTATGTTGATGGTAAATATAAATTTACTGGAGTTGTGGCAAACTCAATTTATATTAATAGAGAATCTGGAATAGGTGATGGTTATTTTTTTAATGATCTTGCAGGAACTCCAGATTATTTTTTATGTCAAACTGGGAATACTTATACAATACCATTGATTCCGTGTAATCCTTTTTTCAAAGGTTCAACTCACATTACAGAATGGTATCCAATGAAATCTTTTATTTGTTGCTATGAAGCATATAAAGAATGGTGGGAAAACGATAAAGATAATTTTAGCTTGAATGATTTTTTTAATTTTGGAAAATTAAATGATAATCTAATGGAACGAGATATTAAACGATGGGACGATAAATATTTTTATAAAAGAGGAATTGAACAACATAATAAATTTATATCTACGTTATGAAAAATATATACTTCATTCAACCACAATATAGCGTTAATGTAAGGGACACTAAAAATTATTGGATGCCTTATAGTGTTTCTTGTTTATGGAGTTATTGTAAACAGTTTAAAGATATAGAAGAATCATTTGAATTAAAAGATATTATTTTTAGAAGAGAAAATCCAGAACAGTTACTAGAAAAAATAGATAATCCTACAATTTGTGCATTTAGTTGTTATCTATGGAATGAGCAGTATAATTTATACTTAGCTAAATTGATAAAAGAAAAATACCCAAACTGCATTATTGAATTTGGTGGTCCTCAAGTAACTACAAAAATGATGGAAAAAAATCCATTCATTGATTGTGTTATCCTTGGTGAAGGTGAAGAAGCATTTTTAGAATTATTGAGAAGCATTAATACTGGTAATTCAATCAACAAAGTCCATGAAAGAAAAAGAATAGATTCTTTAGATTTTAAAAGTCCTTACCAATCTGGAGTTTTTGATTGGTTATCTAAAAAAAATCCAGATGTTATTTGGGCAGCAATTTTAGAAACCAACAGGGGTTGTCCACATAGATGTACTTTTTGTGACTGGGGTGGTACAACTATGAGTAAAATTAATAAATTTGAATTGGAAAGAATTGCTGAAGATATTGAATGGATAAGAACACATAAAGTTGCTTATGTTTTATGTGCGGATGCAAATTTTGGAATATTTAAAGAACGTGATATTGAAATTGCAAAGATGCTACGTAAAGCAGCAGAAAATAGTTTAATGTTAGATAATATAGATTTACAATACTCAAAAAATTCAAATGAAGCCTCATTTGAAATTGCAAAGATTATGGGAGAATATTCTAGAAGAGGTGTCACTTTAAGTGTTCAAAGTATGAATATGCCAACACTTAAAGCGATCAAAAGAAAGAATCTTCACGTAAAAGATATTGCTGGACATGTTGAATTGGCAAAAAAACATAATGTAAAATTATATACGGATTTAATTTTAGGAATGCCCGAAGAAACAGTGGATTCTTGGAAAGATGGAATTGATTTATTAATGGAAAACGGACAACATTTTTCTGTAGACTCTTGGTTCTGTCAAGTATTTGAAAATGCTGAGTTAGGTAGTGAATTTAGTAGAAAGACTTATGGTATAAAAACTGTTAAAGCAGAAGATTACATATCGTTCTGTAATGATGAATTTGATAATACAAAAGAATACATTGAATTAATTTGTGAGACTGATACGATGTCTAAACAAGACTTTTTTGATGCCCATATGTTTTCTTGGATAACAATTAAATTTCATTATGTTGGATATACACAAATTTTATCTAAGTATTGTCGATATGTATTGGGAGTAAGTTATAGAAAATTTTATGAATCTTTATATGAATATACAATGAATGACTCTGGATTTTTGGGAACTGAATTTAGAGAATACTTAAAAGCAATAACTGAATATTTTGATACTGGAAAAGTCCCTTCTAATCATTCAAGTGGACATGGACTGGGTGTTGGTATGCCAAATGATACTTTATCAAGATTTGAAAATAAAGATAAAATATTAGACTTTATTGAAGATTTTGCACGTAACACTTTTGATATAGAAAAAAGTATTTTTGACATCCAAAGAAAATTTGTGTATGATCCAAACATAAATTATCCTCATGTAGAGGTATTACCTTTTGATTTAGATACTTGGGAGAAAAAAGATACTCAATATTCTATAGAGAATGAAAGAACAGAAGATGAAAGATATGATTTATTTGTAATTAAAAGAAAATATCTTACAAAAAATACAATGGTAAAATTATGAAAAACCTTTATATGTTTCAACCACAATATGCGGTTGAGATTAGAAAAGAAGATACTTATTGGTTACCTTATAGCGTAGGATGTTTGTGGGCATATTGTTCTCAATTTAAAGATATACAAGATTCCTATGAATTAAAAGATCTTATATTCCGAAGAGAAGACCCAGAAGATTTAATTGATAGGTTAGATAATCCTGCAATTTGTGCATTTAGTTGTTATGTTTGGAATGAACAATATAACTTACATGTAGCAAAACTAATCAAAGAAAAATATCCAAATTGTATTATTGAATTTGGTGGTCCTCAAGCAACTCATAGATTAAATGATTATGATTTTATCGACTGTATTATTGTATCTGAGGGTGAGGAAGCATTTTTAGATTTTTTAAGGAAAGTAAACAACAGCGAAACAATTGATAGAATCTATGCAAAAAAAAGAATTGAAGATTTAAATTTTCCAAGTCCTTATCAGATTGGAGTATTTGATAGAATTATTGAAGATAATCCAGGTGTTTTATGGGCAATGACTATGGAAACTAATAGAGGTTGTCCTCATAGATGCACTTATTGTGACTGGGGTGGATTAACATATACAAAAGTTAGACACTTTGATATTCAACGAGTTAGAGATGATATTGATTGGGCTAGAAAGAATAATGTTGGATTTATTTTTAATGCTGATGCAAACTTTGGTATGTTTAAAGAACGCGACTTGGAAATTGCAAAGATATTCAGAGAAGCAGCAGATGAGGGTAACCTTGAAGCAATAAACATCCAATATTCTAAAAACTCTACTGAAGTAATTTTTGAAATTGCAAAAATACTTGGAGATATTAGTAGAGGTGTAACTTTAAGTGTGCAGACTATGAATGAACCAACACTTAAAGCGATTAAAAGAAAGAATATGAGTATTAATAAAATATCTGAACAAATTGATAAAAGTAAAGAGTATGGGGTAAAAACTTATACTGAATTGATTCTTGGATTGCCTGAAGAAACTTTAGATACTTGGAAGGAAGGATTTTCTAAAATTCTTGAGTGTGGTCAGCATGAATCAATTGATGTCTGGTTCTGTCAAATGTTTGGAGATACTGAATTAAACAGTGCAACCTCAAGAGAAGTATATGGGATAAAAACAATCAAAGCGGAAGATTATGTATCTTTCGGAAATGATCGAGATTATGATGGTGTTACAGAAACTATCGAGTTAATCTCGGAAACTAATACAATGTCAAATGATGAATTAATTCAAGCGTATATGTATGGGTGGTTAATTGTTCAATTCCATATTGCTGGATATACACAAATAGTTGCTAAACATTATTATGAAAGTTTAAATATATCTTATCGTCAATTTTATGATACTTTATTTGAATTCATAAAATCAGATTCTGGTGTAATAGGGGAGCACTATAGGGAAATTGAATCTGCAGTAAATCATTACATGAAAACTGGAAAAATATTAAATAAAGGCAAGCATGGGCATACTCTACATGCTGGAAGTTTTGCCTTTATGTTTACCAATAAGGACCAAATTTTTAAACTTGTAGAAAAGGCAACACAAACATTAAACTCAATCACAACAGATATTATATCTTTACAACGTGCATTTATCTTTGATGAAAAAACTGAATATCCATTTTATCTAACATGTGAAAACGCGACATACAAAGTAGATACTGAATTTAAATCCTTCGATAAAAACGATCCTCATACCGTGTTTATTTTACGGCGCAAAGGTCTATTGAAGAATCAACTATGTAGGGTTTAAATGCCTCTACTGCCTCATCCCATAAAATACGATGCTCGTAATCTTTATTCTTATCAATTAGAGCAATAGTCACCGTAAATCTTTTATCATCTGTTGGATTATAAGAACTATGTAAAGGTCCAACATTAATTAATCCGCAAGACCCTATCTCAACTTCATATTCTTTTTTGCAGTATTCTTCTCTACTAACTAAAACTTGACCATGATAATGATCATTAGTTCTATCTCCAACAGTATATTGACTACGTTCTGGAATAACTGTTGAGCAAACTTGTTCCGCACTAGTGCTTACTCTCAAAACCATGTCAGATGTCCACCATCTCATAGTGCTTCCTTTAGCACCAAATTGGAATATCAACTTTGCCCAATCAGCATAATATACGTTATCGGAATGTATAACACCATCATCGTGTGGTGGGGTATAGAAAAATTCTATCCAATGAGATGTGAATCCTAAACTATTTAACCAAGGTAAAATTTTATCATTACCTAGGTCTTTAAATTGAAGTTGCTTATGGAATTCTGGCCATCTCATACCCTCAGTTTGATACTTTGAAGTATCAATATTAGGAATGTAATCTCCAATATTCAAAAATCTATGATAACGATTCATAATTAAATTTGTGGCGGTTCTACAGTTTTACTTTGACTATCCAAGTTTGGTTCGTTAATTGGTGCCCCAAGATTTTGATCTGCTGCGAGTGGTTGACCAGTTGCTGGATCAATAGGTGCGTTTGGATCTGGAATGATTCCAGCAGCAATTTCTTTCTTAATAAGTTTATCTTGTTCAATAATTTCTTCATCAGTTTGACGAAGAATCTTACGTCTTACATAATCTTGTGAGTAATATTTACCAATATATGGTTCTGCAGTTGCTGCAATATTCAGTCTTTCTGTCATTAATTCCGCATCTTTTAATTCTGCAAAATGATTGTCATATAAGAAGTCATATTGAATATGCTCTTCCATCAACTCCCAATCTTCTGGAGTAATAATATTTTTAAGAAGAAGTTGAGTTCTTAACATGTCATTAAACATGTTGGAAAAACGCTTTCTTAATCTACCAACAAATTTAGTAAATTTAAGTTCGTCTCTTAAAATTTCTGAAGATCTTCCAAGATTAAATCCTTCCTGACCACCAATTCTAGAAGATGGGACATTTAAAGAACGATATAATTTTTCTTGGAAGTATTTAATATCAGATAGCTCCCCTAAATTTTGACCTCCAGGAAGAGTGGAGATTTCAGTTCCTCTACCACCTTCTCTTCTTGGCAACCAAAAATCTTCAAGCATACTCATATATTTTTTATCGTCACGAATTTCACCAGTATTAGCATCATACACTAGTTTATTACGATAACGCATCATAACATCACGGAGATATTGTTCCGCTTTAATTTTGGGGAGATTACCTACGTCGATATAAAAAATTCTTCTCTCTGGTGCTCTTGATAAACGATAGATAACAAGAGAATCCTCAATCATACGGAGTTGATTGAGAGATTTAATTGCTTTATGAAGATATGAAAGAGTTAGATTTTTATTTCTGTCAACTAATCCAGATGTGCAATAAGTAATAGAATCTTTTGAAAACTTAGTTCCCTGATTAACTTGATTTGAACTATTATTGATTGTTCCTATCTGATTTGCTGACGCATTGTAAATAAAATATTCTTGGATATCTGGGAATCCAGAATCCATCGGATCCTTTTCTCCATTTGGTCCAAGTCTTGCATCATTCTTATTGCCTTTAGATGCTTGTCTAACATGACGCATTTTTAAGGCATCAATATATCTTAATTCTTGAATTCCGTCTTGAGGATTTTTTAAATCAATAAGTTTGTGATAATAAAGTCTACCATCAACATACCAATTCCTATAAATTTCATGGCACTTTTTATCAAAGTCCATTAATTCTAAAATATGTTTAAATTCTTCTCTTACCTTTTTTTTAAGTCCGTCACTGGCATTTAAATTATCAAGGTCAATTTGAACTGGACTATCGTTAGTATCACTAACAATCGCTTCATTGACAATATCTTCAATTGCACCATCCACTTCAGGATGAAGTGCCATTTCTCTATAACGTTTGATTAAATCAAATTCACTTCGATAAACACCTTCAATATCTACATAAGAACCAAAAAATCCACTAGTAAGATAATAGTCGGCCCCGTCCTCATTATTCTGAGGAACGGGGGAGACCAATCCTGATGGTTTTTTATTACTATCCTCAATAGAGAATCCAAACAATTTTGCCATTATATGTAAGTAATTTAAACTGTTATACTATTTATTAGGTAATAGCAGTTGTAGTTTGATCATTACTCTCAGCTTGCCACCACTGAACTTGGAAGTCTACAGTATATTCCTCAATAGTATCTGATGTATCATATGAGAGATCAATTTGTGATACATTAGTTGGGAATATATCATAAAGTCTGTATGATCTCAGTGGAGTATTTGTGGTTGATGAAGTATTGGCAGTTGAAAACCTAGTTTGTCCTCTACCTAGTTGATGAACATATGCATCAACCATATATGATGCTGGACTGGTTGCTCCAGTAGCATTGCTCAATTTACTAATTTGGTTCATCCACTGTTCAAATGAAGTTCTTAGTTTAAAGTCTTCATCATTGATAACTGTGACTGTCCAAACATCAAATGTACGATCTCCAGCGACTTTTAAAATTCTTCCTCTAAAAGGAACGTCGATTGATGCAACGTTTGATGCTGGAAGAGCAGCGGATTTGCAAAGGAAATTAAAAGTTTCATCGTCCCAACCACTTACAGAAGATGGGAATCTTGGGATACTGACCTCAAATAGGTTTGGTCTTGCTGCACCGCCTTGAAGTTTTGCTTTGAAGTCGGTGATAGTTCTGATTGCTCTTGCCATTGTTAGGGTTCCTCCTTTTTATTTAATAATCCAGTAGGTCAAACTCTACCAGCGACTTCTTCAAAACTGACTCCAGTTCTGGTCGCAACAAATGTTAGAGTAATATAGTTAATAGATTTAGCTGGTTTCAGGAAGATATCAGCTCTAAATTCGTTATTATCAATAATATCTGGAGTGTTGTTGGTTTCATCGCAAATTACAAGATAATCATAAATTCCTCGCTTAGCTTGAATATCACGTAAGTAAGGTTCAACAATGTTTACAAAATTAGATCTTGTAATCTGATCGTTAAATTCAAAGAGTTGTGCTTCAGCAGCTCTCTCCAGAGCTTGCTCAACTGTTAAGAATAATCTACGAACGTTAATTCTATCAAAAGCAGATGCATAAGCTAGTGCAGTCTTATCTCCAAAAAGAATTACGCCTGCTCCAGTTTGATTGACAATTGAATTAACTCTTGCAGAATATAAAGAATCTCTTTGAGATTTATTTGGATTAAATGCTAGTTTAATAGCATTCTTTAAAACACCTCTTTGCTGACCAGCAGGTGAGAACCATGGATAAGCAATCAGATTTGTTCTTGCCATTAATCCAGCAACATCTGGGTTGCAAGGAATATAACGGAATAAGTTATTGAATCTGTCGTAGGTGTACTTATATCCACTATCAAAAACTGCATATGATGAAGATTGAAGAGGACCAAAGAATTCAATAACATTGTTAGTTTGAACAATTGGATTTGATAGATCAACAACGGATCCTCTATGTGGAGACAGTACTGCAACACAGTCCTTTCTACCATCTGCGATAGAAATCAGTTTATTTGCTTTTGCTTGAGAATCACTAAGCGAATCTAATCCAGGACCCATCATTAAGTAATCTACCGCAATTTCTTCTTTATTATTGAATAATTCATAAGATTCCATAATATCACCTAAGGTGGATTTTAAATTGCCTTGAGTAGTATAATTTTTGCCATTTCCGAGATCATAAGTAACTCTACCGATAGAAGAAAACCAAGCATCTTTTGAATCTCTGTCCCAAATAAGAGATGGTAGTGATGGAACACTAAATACCGTGTTTGGATCTGCCAAGTTGTAAATTGTAGCTGAATCTGCTAAGTTGAAGTTAATACCTGTTGGAAATGTATTCCAGGTAGAATCATTTTGTGTTGATTGATTTGCACCAGCATAAATGTAGTTTGAATAATTTGCAAGATAATTCTTATACCACATTTTTTGTGGAGAATTAACTTCCGATACAGTATCTTTTGCTTTCGATAAGAATAAATGCTTCTCAAGGATGTTGCCTTTAACTCCTGTCAAAGTTCCATCATCGTCAACTACAACAAGATGTAATTCATCATTGTATCCACCACGCTCATCAACATAGTTTGATGTTCCTGGTTTTGGTGCAATTGTTCTCCAGTAAATTGTTGAATTATCGAGTCCCAAAGTTTGAGAATCGTACCAATCATCAACACCAGCAATAACAACTCTTGAATTGCTATTTGTTACTGTGAGAATAACCTTATCATTTCTTAAAGAAGAAACTGTTAATGTTGCATTATCTCCAGGAGTAACTCCACCAATTGATGCTCCAGGAATAGTAACCACTGTATTTGATCCATATCCCAATCCAGGATTGACCATTGTAACAGTTCCAATTCCACCAGAAGCATTTCTGTAAACATTGAAGGATACACCAGAACCAACTGTGCTTACTCCAGCAACAGCAAGATATACACCATTAGATGCTGGTGCAACTACAGGAGCAGTTGTAAGTCCAATGTTGTTAATAACACCTTGAGATAAATTGTAACCACCAACAGCAGTTCCAGCAATTGATACTGTGTCGCCAACAGTATATCCTAAACCAGCATTTACAATTGCTGCAGTTAGAACGTTACCATCAGTATTATTTCTGGTAATAGTAAATGTTGCTCCAGATCCAGTTCCTGCAGTTGTTCCACCAACTCCAGCATATGCTTGTCCTTGTTGACCATTAATTGCGGTGGAGGAAGTAATTCCGACTGCAGAAATTGAATCGGTTGGTGAGACAACTAATCCATTGGGATCAATAATTGTAACTCTTTGATCTTTTAAGAAAGATGCAAACGAACTATTTTGTGTATAATGTGTTCTATATTGTCTACCTGGTTCTGTACCACCAGTAGAAACTCTAGAATGGATTTTTACAACTAAAGCACTGACACCTGTTTCTGGAGAATCAATCGCTTGAGTAATAACTCCCTTTAAATAACCTTGGAAGACTGATGTTGTTCCTGTGCCAGGAATAACTTGACCACTAACATCTACAGTTACTGCATATCCAACTTGAGCACCAATGCTCGACAAAGAAGTTGTTGCAATACCAAGAATTTGGTCTCCAAGATCGTCAATATAGCAAATCTTCAAACCATTTGCCCATGTACCTGGGTTCTTAGCAGCATAATAAAAGTTTGCTGCTGTATTGCTATAATTAGCATTGAAGTCATCAAAGTTTTTAATTTTTACATTTGTTACGCTAGTTGTTCCAACACCACAGTTAGCATTCTTAAGGTTTGCACCATCAGTTCTAATAACAGATAGGACTCCACCATACGATAAGTATGATGATGCACTCATCCAATACTCGTATTGGTTGTCTGCGGTTTGGGGTTTACCAAAAATGCTAATTAGTTCCTGTTCAGTAGAAACAGTAATTGGTTCGTTTACTGGACCAAGTTCAAAGGGTCCTGCAATACCTCCAATGTTATCTAATACATTGTCAGCTCTTCCTACGGTTAAATCAACCTCTCTAGTCAGTACACCAGGAGATAATTGAGGAGTCGCCATGGATAATTCTCCTTAAAAGTCTCAGTTTATCTGAAAATATTTAGGAAAATGGGTAATTACATGGGGGAAATTGTGGGTGAACAAATATCACCAATCTGGATATTCCCATTCCATAACTTTAATAGTATTTTTTCTAGAACTAGTAATCCTTTTTACAGTGCAATCTTTACATTCATAAGAATATGAAGAAGCAACTGTCCCCCTTTTTTTACGAGTTCTGTAAAATCCATCAATTAAATTTTTATTCTCTCCACATACTCTACATCTTCTATCTACAAGCAATAAATGACTCAGCTTTATCTGCTTGTCTAATTCCATTATTGATACTCCCACATATAAGACATATCACCGTATTCATCAGTAAACCATCGGTCACCATCACCATCAACAAAACTATTTGAATCTAACCCATCCACAATAAATCCAAATGGTGCCATATCTTGTTCAATTTGATTTTTTTGTTCTTCATATAATTTTTTTCTTACATCTTGGTCTGTAAGTTCTTTAAAGTAATCTTGTAAAACTAACCAAGCATAGATTACCAAGCACATTGCTAGGTCATCATTACAACCATCTTCTGCCTCAAAAGAATTTGACTTTTGAATAAAAGTAGTTAATTCACTAATAATGTCATAGTCTTTAAAAAGAAGTTTACTTTCTTCAACTAGAGTCTTCAGATTAAGGCAACCAACTTTTTTGACAGTTTTTGACATTTTGACTCCAAGTTGAGTCTTTTTGCCAGAGAATCCTTGTCCAACAATTTGCCCTGCTCTACCTCTCATTGAGCACATAAGAAGATTATTATATTCTAAGTCATATTGTAAAATACTAGCAACTTGGTCACCAACGTCATTTACTTCACATAACACATAAGCTTCATTATAATTTTTAGCAACCTCATGAATAATGCTGGGAAATAGCATTGGTTTTATTTCATTATCCCTATACTTTGCCACTAATGTATGTGGGAATTGAGTTATATCAATAACAGTAAATGCTGAGTAATCATTACCAACACCTCTGGCAACATCAACAGTTATAATGTAATTATGTTCTTCTTTACAATCTTCAAAAACATCAAGTCCTTGATTACTAATTGCTGGGGATTCATAAACCAAGTTCCTTAATTTGCTTGGACTAATTAGAGTATCAACAGATCCTAGGAATTCGCATTCAAACTCAACTCTAAATTGTTGCTCAGATGTGTTGGCAATAGTTTGCTTCTTCCAAGCATCATCTCTTCCAGGAACATCACTCCAATGAACTTCAGTTGGGATATATTCATTTTTACCCCTCTCAGCATCGTGCCAAAGTTTATAAAAATGATTCATACCGTGTGGGGTAGAAACAATTATAACCTTTGTATTTTTACCTGATGAAATTGTTGGGTATACTGAGCTGAAGAATTGGTCTGCAATATGGTTTGCAACGAACGCAAATTCGTCCAGAAAGATGATATTGTATGAACCACCACGAACTGCTGATGCAGATGTAGACGCTGCAATAATCTTAGAACCGTTCTCTAGTTCAAGAGATGCTTTGTTCCATGTTAGAACGCCCTGCTGTAACCACTTAGGAAGGTTCTCATACGCTGTTTGAAGGCGGTCTAATAAGTCTTTTGCAGTTGATGCTTTGTTAGCAAGAATTGCAATATTTACGTTATCATTAAAAATTGCATAATGTAAAAGATACGAGACCACGATTGTAGACTTACCAGACTGTCTAGGAAGTTTGCAAATATTGAATCGATTATTATGAAATCGATCAAGCATTTTTTCCTGGAATGGATATGGATTAAATGTCTGCAATCCATAGTCCAGGGTAACAATATGGATATAATTTTTTGCAAAATAAACTGGGTCGTCTATACATTTGGCAAACTCTATAATTTGTTCTTCGGTAAATCCTTGAGGTGTGTTTGCCCTTTTTAATAAAGGATTACCAAGATAATGATCAACTGCCATAATAATTAATTAAATTTTACTAGTTACAGTTCCAACGACGAAGGGCTCTGTTGATTCTTGAATCTGGGTCTCTTGCAGTTTTTGCGGAAGTTAACTTGGACTTCATGCCCTTCATTCTGCTGCAAAATGAAGAACGACGTTTTGCTCTTTTACCAGTTGGTTTTTTCTCAGTAACTGCCGTTTTTAATTTAGATTTGGGATTTTCACGGCGATATGCATCTACTGCTGCTTTACTCATACCATCAGTTTTATCTTTACGATTGACTGATTGCCAATCTTCGTCAACTTCAACTTCTTCTCCCATTGGTTTTACATAATTCTTATTTGGGCCTGGTTTACCAAGATTTCCACCATAATATCCAACCCTAACAATCGGAGCATCAATTGCGGAGTAGTTACTTGCAATATCGGTTAAACCAAAAGTAATAACTTTGCCACCAGGATAAATCTTTTCGACTTCTCTCTGAACATCTTTTTTAGATGGCATTTTTGCTTGGGGGAAGAATAATGTAAGTTGTTGTGATCTACCTCTCCACATTACAATTGCAGCAATCAAATTACCATATTCTGAAGGAAGTCTTACTGCCTCATCAATTTCATACTCTTCATTTTTAGCAGACATATAATTGGCAACTGCATCCATATAATCAGTTGCAAGAGTTACTTTGGATTGTACCCATGCAGGAATCTGCATTTTAGGATCTTTGATAACTTCTCTCATTCTCTTGCAATGCATTTCAAGTTGATTGAGTTGATTGAGAATCATTGACCCCTCATCATCCAATTCTTTACCCATAGCAACATCAATATGATTTTCAACATTTAATGTTTTTGGATAACCTTTTTGTCCTGGTTTTTTGCGTGGTTTTCCTGCTTCTCTGCGAGCATGGATATTATCCCATAAACCCATTTTCTCATCCACTACATCTTGTGGTTTAATTAAATCAATAAATTCAACAAACTTATTACCAAACATATCTTCAATAGTTACACTCTCTTCTTTAACCGAACAATCTTTTGTCCCATGAACAGGACAGTTATTTCCTTTTTTAGTATGATTACAGGTAGTCTGCTCAGCAACTGGTTTACCAATTCCAACCTCAGTTCTTTTAGTCCCCATTGGTTGACCATCAATCTTAAATCCTGAAGGAATCTTTTTACACTGTCTATCAGTGTTGCACCAATAGTGCCCTTTACCACACATTTCTTCACCAAGAACGATTTCCGCTAATGATGGTTCATATCCAGCATGAATGTCCGTAATATTTTTATCACCTGCCCTTACTTTTGGCATACTAGGACCCTTTGTTTTACTTTGGGCTGCCCTTCTCTCACCTGGAGTTGCGCCCTGTTTTGCAAGAGCCCTTATTTTTGCAGCTTTTTGACCAGATCTAATATCATCGGGTTCTATAGTAAAACTTGCCATTTCTACAAACACTTTTTTCTATTTATCTGGAAGATCATTTCCCTTTTGTTTCTTTAAAAATTTTGATAATTCATCAGTAGATCCAAAAAACACCGCATTATTAGTAACATTTGTTGTTCCTTTTCTACTAGAATTATCATCATCAAGGTCTTTTAATTTTTTCTGGAGGTCTAATAATTTATCCGTGGCATCCGCAACATTTTTTATAAGTTGCCCAACAACTTCATATGCTCTTGGTTGTCCACCATCAATTGCTAATTCTAAAGCACTGTCTAGTGCCTCTTGACCCTTTTCTATAATGGAATATAAATTACCTCTAGTATATTCATAATCTTTAGTTACATCAAAATCATCACTCTTAATATCTTTAGATATTTCAGCAGTCTCTTTTTTTACAATTGATGAATCAACATCAAAAGCATTACTTAGATTCTCAAATTTATCTTTCATAATATTATCCACCGAATCCAAAATCATCACCAGCAATAATTAATGAATTATCTGCTGAAGAAATTAAATAGATACCACTTCCACCAACGTGCTCAACGTTGTCTGTTTTATAAGCACCTCTTGTTACAGTTAAAGTATTATTATTTTTTGATCTCACATATATTGTTTCATCATCAATTGTAATGTAAGATTTTTCTGGAATATTTGACGCATTATTTACTTCAAGAATTGCTAGTGTATCTGTAATATCAGTTGCTAAGTTTGTCACTAAATTTCCTGCATAACTTCTTGTAGCAATTGGTTCTTTGTAGATTAAACCTCTTGATGCTGTAGTACTGTACTCTCCACCAACAAGACCAATAGAAACTTTTTTGATGATGTCCTTTGAAGAATCTGGAACTGGACCAAACAAATAAGTTTTAGCAACAAATTTTAAAGTATAAAGTAAAACTCTTCTTGAATTGTAATCACCATCATAATTATCTTGGAAGGATACATTTTCTAAAGATATTGGAATATCTCTTTTTTCACCTATAGACTCAACAAGATCAATTGTAAGAGTAAAATTTGGTTGAAAGTATGGAAGAATTTGTTCAATAATTTGAAGTGCATCATCATTCAAAAGAGTCATGATTGACAATTCAAATTCCATATTATATGGAACTGGAAAATACATTCTACGTATTTCTTTGCCATCATTTTTTAAACTAGTTGTAAAAGCTTGTGTTGCTGCTAGTTTTCTAGTATTATCATATGATATCCCAGTAAATTCAAAAGACATCCTGGGTAAACTAATCTGTACTGGTTTGTTTAAATCTGGTTCTTGCTCAATTCTTGCTAAGAATTTTTGAGTTGGTCCATAAGCTAAAGGGACTTGTATTACTTCAGAAGGATCATTACCAGAACCATCTCTTTTTATGGTAATGCCATTAAAAAGTGTTCCAAATGCAATAACAGTCTTTCTGAAGACTTGGTGATAAAAATGATCAAACATTGTTTACAATTCTCCTTTATGGAATCCCAAATGGATTTGTTTCACTAAAATCTATTATTTGGTCTGCTTCAATTTCAATGTCTTGATTTTGAGCAAATTTGTCTTCGGGAATATTATTCTTATTTAGAATCTTAACTGCATATGCTGCTCCACTAAACTGACCAATTATTGCTTCTCCTGCAATAAAGTCCCCTAAAATATTACCAAGTTTTAGAACCTGATTGACAGCATCCCAAGATTTTACTTTTGCCCTAGCACTACTTGCAGCACCAATTACACTTTCATTGAATACATATGTGCCATATCCAACGGTTTGTTGTGGTCCAGCAATTATAATAGTTGGAGCACTTTCGTAGTAACCACCAGCATCTTCAAGAATAATTGCAGTAACTGTGCCAGCAGTAGATACAACTGCTCTACCAACAGCATTTATAGTAGTGCTTCCAATTCCAGATTTTACAAAACTTACAGTTGGAATACCAATATACCCACTACCACCACTTGTGATAGTGATAATGCCTACTGCTTGACTTGATATTGATGCTGTTGCATATGCTCCCTTCCCTCCACCACCAATAAAGGTTACTCTTGGTGCTACAGTATAACCAAATCCAGGATTGGTAATATTAACTGCTTGGACTCTTGATAAATCTGGACTGGTATCGCAGAAATCTACTATGCCCCTAATCATTGATGCGATGCCTACAGCAGTTAATCCACCAGAAGGTGCTGATGTGATAGCAACTCTAGGAGCAGAAGTATAACCAGATCCACGTCTGGATACGGTAATTTTCCTTACTGATCCATTTCTCAAACTTGTAATTGCAGTTGCAGTTGATCCAAGACCAACCATATTGAAAGTTTGGATATATCCTTCATCCTTAACGTTATCATCAATTTCAAGAATTCCAGTATTAATTTCTTCATCATTGTAGGCATATAATTCACATCTTAACTCATAAACGTAATTTTTTTGTAGTTGATAAAATGGTTTTTCATGCTCTACATATTTAATTTCAAACAAACGATCACCTAAAGGAAAATATATTAAATCACCTTCTTTAGGTCTACTTGTTAATTTTGATTTATCTCTTACTTCTATAAATGGTCTAACCGCAACTTCATAACGTTCTTGTGATATTACTAAAGTTAAATCATCAACTTCTTGGACTCCAAATTTAGATAGTAATGTTCCAGCACCACTATATCCGTCATAAGTATCTACATATGCCTCTATGGGAATAGCATCTCTAAATTGTGATCTAGAGACTTCCTCCATGATAGTTTTTTCATTTACAAAAATTCTGGGAATATAATATATTTCAACCCCGAACATTTTTAAATGCTCATTTACTAAATCCTGGATTAAACTTTGTTCCCCAGAAGATCCATGTAGAAAGAAAGGATTTAATGCCATATGATTAACCTATCATATCTAATGGTGGCAATTCGTATGTAGATGACATCTTTGATATAATCTCACTTAATTCTTTTTCACCATCATCATAAATTTGCCTTCCATTTAATTCCACTCCACCAGGCAACTTAACACCTTGGAATTTAATTAAATTTTGCCCCCACTGTTTTTTAATCAATGCTGTTAAATATGGCTTTAAAAATGAATCATTCCAAATTCTTGGTGATTCTGTAGGATCTAAAATTCTATAACAATCAATAATCAAAAACTGTCCTGGTGTAAGAGCAGACCAATCTACATCAAGATACAACCTATCTTGTCTTTGATTAAATCTAATCTGTTTTTGTGTAGTTAATAAAAAGTCAATATCTTCCAAATATCTTTTGACCATTGAATATGTTAGTAATTCAACAGAACCCCAATAGTAAATATCATTTAAAAATAACTGATATTTAATACTAAACATTCCACTTGAAATTGAATTTGAACCTTCAAAACTTAACACCTTATTGACACCAATTACATGTGGTGGTATTTGAAGATAGTTGCTAGTTTCAAAATAATTAAATGTCTTTGCAACGCCAACAATATTAGTTGTTGTTGAAGTTACTGCTATACCAGGACCACCAAATTTAGCTCTTCCTCTATCAATATCTTCCTGGGTTACTTGATACTTTAAATATGTCTGCGTTACCCCATCAAAATGTCTCTCATAAAAAAACTGCAGAGCATCATCAACCAAATCTTCAATTTGCTCATCGGCAACATTTATTTCAAGGACTGGATATCCAAGTTTTCTTTTACAGTAATCTATAAGTTCTTGTCTAGATGTTGGTTGAGCCATGCTTGAGTACCTTTATTGATTATTATTTTAATAATGCCTTCAATAAATCTTTGATTTCATTAATATCATTTTTTAGTGAGGATAAATCAGACTCAATTTGATCTATCCTCATCTTTTCCAAAGATTTTGTTTTTTTCAAAGATTTATAATGATCATATCCTTTTTTATCGGTGTTGATAATTGCATTGCTGCGTGTATCTCTTACGAGATTGCTATGATTTTCAACTTTTACATGATAGTTATGATAGGTATCGTTCATATCAAGCAAGCGCAATTACTCTCAAATCTTTGATTCTTGGTGGATATGCTTGGTTTGTTGAAGAACCAACTATCTTAATACTAAAATATCTAAACTCTGGTAAGGAATCAATGCTAAATTCATAATCTCTAAATACCAGATTTGCAGACTCTGCAGATAAAATATCTGTTTTAGGGACATTTTTATCTGGTTTACCATTATTTTGACTTGGGTTAACAATGTTCCCATTAATATCAAGATTTTCATATCCTGGGAAAGGATAGTAAATTGGTTCAGCAGATGGATCATTACTAATTGAATAGAATACACGTACATCACTAAAAGTGTTTACATATGCTGCAAATATAACTTTTAAAGAAGTAGCTGCGTTTTCTAATTCAACTGGTTGATTAGCATAGATAAACGCTGATGGGTCATCATTAATTGAAGAAACCCTAGGATCACTAATATAATCTGATATTGGACTATCAATTCTATTGGATACTAAAATCATTCCAACTCTATCAAGATCGATCACAGGAGAAATTTTTGAATTGGATGTTGCTAGTGTAAACGTTAATTCCATGGATTTATTTCCAGGGAAGTTTGTTGTTTGTTCCAATTCATTCACCCTAGAGGCGATTATTCTAGGTTCTGGTAAATAAGTATCTTCTGTTAAGTTAATTGGGGTTGCCTCTGTTTCAACGAATGAAATTTCCTCACCATCAACACTTGTTCCTGTAATACCTTTTAGAGTTGCTTTTACAGAGGTTCCAGGTAGAACCATTGTTTGAACAATTGGGTTTACAGTTTCATATTGAATATTTTGTGTTGCTAAGATAGAATCTCCACCACTTGATTTTGATGCATTTATATAAAGTTTAGGGAATCCAGAAATAGAAGATCTGTCTATACCATTTTCACTAGTATTAACTCTGATGTAATAACTATCAAGATCAATAGGTCTTTCAACCAAAGCATCCTGTAAATAGTGAAGTCTGTTAATTCTTCTTAAAGAAATTCCATTATTTTCATATTTTTGAATGGTAGTTCTATTTGGATAACTGAATGCACCAGTGCCTTCAACTGATCTAGTAATTCCAATTAATTGACCATTAGCAATGCCAGTATATGAAATAATTTCGTTGTCTAAAAGTGCATATCCTGGATTTGTTGCTCCAATAGATACATTTTCAAATACTTCAAACCCAGTTGTATTTGCAATACTAATAGGACCAGAATCTGAATTATTATAATCTGCTGTTAATATAGTTGATTTAACATCTCCTTTGACACCACTGATTCTTACAACGTTTGTTGTAGAATGCATAGCATGATTTTTATGATTTACTTTAATATGTAAACCATCTTCAGATAAAGATGCTAATTCAAAATCATTAACAACTGAATTTGTTCCAGTAGCATTAAGTATAGTTGTTATTCCACTCGATGCACTTACAAACTGAAGTGGTTTGGCGGCATTAATTTCAAATTCTCCTTGTACATTGTCAAGTATTAACTGGTTAACACCAACGACACTTGATAGTGACAATTGAAGATTTCTTCCTAAAGAATTATTTCCAATTGATGGAACTGCTAAAACGTCTCCAATTTGGTATCCATATCCACCAGTTCTAATTGTTGCTGCAAGAGCGACGCCATTTACTCCACTTGCTTGTCCAATGGTAATATCTGCAGTAGCATTTTTACCATTACCACTAAAAGAACTTAAAGGTACATCATTGAATGTAAATGATGTGCCATTTGATGGAGTATAACCAATACCAGCATTAACAATAACTAATGACCCTGATGCAGAGCCACCAACACCAACATAGTCACCTCTAGCACTTGTATTCTTTTGAATAACAGTATTACCAATGACTAATGAAGATGTATTGATAATATCACCTGTGCTAATAATTAATTTTTTGGCATCAAATTCTAAAGCATCCTTCACTAAGGTTGCAATTTGCCTATTACCTGTATTTAATTCTGGGTTATAGAATGATACTGTTCCAGAATCAGCAAGGAATCCAGCAGAAAAAAGATTAAATTTCAAATCTTCATACTGGCTTGGTGTCCAAGTAGAACCATTTTGTGATTTGAATAAAGATCCCAAATATGGTTGTGCAGATACAATAACCTGTCTTGATTCTGGTTGCAGTAATGTAGAAATATCAGTTTCACCCATTCTGGAAATCCAAACAGTGTACTCGTTTGAATTTGATAGTAAGACTACAGCATGGTCGGTATTTGAATGCAGATATACTGGGGCTGGGAATGTTATCTTTGTTGGTTGGGTTGCATCAGCGGACACAACAACATTATCAGATTCTACTATTGCTTCTCCAAAAGGATATATGTCCTCAGAAGGAACACCATTAACAATTGGACGTAACTGAACAGTTACTGGAAGTAGCGAATCTTTAGTTCTGAAATAAACCTCAATACTAGTAATAAATGCCCCACCATCATCATTAATAGTGAATGACTGTGCAAGAGGATCCTTACCACCTCTTCGTGGTGGTGGCTGTGGTGGTGGTGGTGGTGGTCGCCGTGGTGGCGGTGGTGGCGGTGGTGGCGGTGGATTTGGTGGACGTGGAGGCGGATTCCTGGGGGAAGGGAATGATGGATTTGGGCGCGGGGATGGTGCTGGCGGCGGTGGTGGTGGCGGTGGTGGGGGTAGTGGAGTAATACTTTGAGTTGTTGAATTACTTACAGTAGTAGTAGATTGAACATCTGTAGCTGGTCTACTTTCACTAGCAGCAACGACATCAAATCTTGGTTTTCTTGTAGATCTTATAGTCTCCTGCATATTATTAATGGATCCAGAAGCAAAATATGCTTCTTGTCCAGAAGTAGAAGTTAAACCACCTAAAGTACTATTCGATTGTTGTGAGGTTAATCTGAAAATTTTTGTTCCAACTTCAAAAGATGGATTTGATGGTAAGTTTGGATCTGGTATAAAGAATGATCCAAGAACAGATCCTACACTATCACTGAATAATCTAATAGAAACAACTTCTGCTTCAGCAGAAGCACTCCTCAACCTCATACCTGTTCTTATAAATCCACGATATAGTGATTGGTTATTTTCCGCTAAGGTTCTAGTATCAACATTAAGTAATATACTAGAACTTGAGTAGTTTGCTGGTATTGTATAACTTTCATCATAAGGACTTCTTAAAAATACATCTGTTGGATTTGATATTGGACCATATTTGTGATTTGATGTTGCTACTCTAAATGTAATTGATGGTGTAGAACCAGTGGTTACTGTAGTAGAACCAGTTGTCATGGTTCCAGTAACTAATTCACCTACAGAGAATGATCCACTAATCATTCTTATTTCTATTAATTTGGGAATAATAAAGTTGTTTACATCTTCACCGTCAAAAAATCCATAAAGTCTTGTATATGGTCTGAACTTTCTTCCAGTAAATTCAATATTTCTAGATCTCATGAAGGGAACTACAGAAGTGCTTACAACTCTATCACCTTCATTCGTGGTTTGAATTTGTTCAGAAACTCTTAACTGAGTACCACTTCTGTTTTCTGTACCTGTTCTTGTTGTAGTTGTAACTGTTGTAGTTTGTAATTGGTTAGTTGTTACTAATGCACTACCTGTATTTGAAGTGCTAGTTGAAGTTACAACGGTATTACTAGTTGAAGCAGTGCTAGATCCAGTCCAAGTAGCTTGCCATGCTCCCCATCTAACAGGTCCTAAACCTGTTTGTTGGTCATATCCAGCATACTCTAATTGAAGTCTAGTTTGAGTGTAGTCATCAACATCTATTCTAAGCGGTTGTAATCTAACTTGATCAACCCAAATATCAGATGATGGGAATAATTGAATATTACCAGTATAAGTTACAACTAGGTATGGAGTAACGTTTTCAACTCTGGTTGCAAATGGTTGAGTAAACTGCAAATATTCTGCATAATCTAATGTAATTAACTGACCTGTTCTTCTAATATTTGATCCAATGATATCAGTTACAAAAGCAGGGTCTGCTGTTGGACTTGCTGTAGTTCCAATTCCTAGTAGAGATTTAGAACCAACTAAAAGGTCTATGGATGTTGTGAAGTGAGATGGTCTCAATTCAAGTGTTGTTGGATCAATACTGTTAGTAATTTTACCAATTTTTAGTTGTGATCTAGTATTGCTAAAATTGTCAACATAAATTCCAGATTTAAACCTAGTTAATCCATTTTCATCTGGAATGAATAATGATTCTGTTTTCGATTCTAAAATTGATAATGCAGTATAATACTCTAAGTTTTTAATTCTATCTTCAAGCAAGGAGATATCTTGCATTCTATAACGTTTATGTGCATTTAAACTTATTTGTAAGTTTTCTGTGCTACAAACATATGGAGGTAGATTTATTGTAGCAACTTCTAGTGAGTCTTCTAAAGCAATTGGTGGAAGTGGAGTTTCCGAAGGAACCCCTTTAATTAATTGAAATCCTCCATCTATTTTTAAAAATAGTTTATCAATTCTGGGTAGATAATGTGAATATGTAAGAATAATAGATTCATCCGAAGCTAAAATATTTTTAGCAGAGTTTGTTCCATCTTCAAAAGATCTAGACGAAAATTCAAATGGAGAAGAACTAGTAGAACTAGAATTAAATTTGCGAACCCTTGGTCTAATATCAAGTATATCCGTTATTCTTTCATTATTTTTAATTAAAGGTAAATCGCAATAATTAAATTGATTATATGAAGATACTGTAGTAATATCTCCTTCTGTAGAATCACTATAAGTTGCTGATTCGTATATAACTCTTAGTTTTCTTCTTGGTTCTTTTGTGTTTGGTTTTCTTACTAATCTAGAATAATCACAAATAGTTTCTCTTTGTCCAGCATCCAAAGTAAATCTTTCAATAATATTTTCATCACCAGGATCAAAGTCATTTATTGTCCCACTAATTCCACTTGTCTCAGATCTAACAGTTTCCCCAATTTCAAATCTAAGATCGTTTAAATATACTAATCCTATTGTAGAAGTTCCAACTTTTTCAATATAAAGACAAACTGCTCCACTTGTAGAACCAATTAACTCTTCTCCAATAATGAAATCATCTACCTTACCAGTTGGACCATCAAGATTAAATAAACTTATAGATGGTAAAGTCGGATTATTCGTATCATTTGCTTCATATACACCATAAACTTTTGTTACATCAGGTTCAAGCAAACAGATTTCCTTATCTTGAACTCGTAGACCATAACCATAACTTCCATATGTTAGACCATCATCTAAAGTTGTAGAACCAATTCCAGAAGCAGATAATTTTGATTTATTTACAATAACAGAACCAGTTCTATTTAATGATTTTACTTTATTAGATACATTTATTTTAGTAAGAGTTGCAATTAATCTGGCAGAACCAGCCACATTTAATCCAAATATTCTTAATTCTTTTCCACCATTACTAAATCTAAATTTATCTTCAGTAAGTTCTTCAAAACCACCAGTGGAATTTATTAAAACATATCTTTCCTCATCAAATGGTAAAAATGTTTCATTTGTTCCTGATTGTATTGTATTAGTTGCATTGGCAGTGATAATTACATTAAATTCTTTTCTAATTGATAAAGTAGACCTAGTTAAATCTACACTAGAAATAAACTTTTTGGGAAGAGGTGTGTATAGAGTATTATCAATCGATGATCTTAAGTTTGCACCAATTAATTCAAAATCTGTTGGTGTTATATTACTAGTTGGCAGACCACCATCATTTATATTTGAAACAGTAGTTACTCCAGCAATTACTATACTATTTGCACTAATAATTGAAGAAATTCTAGCGTATGTTTTTGTATTTAAGTTTGTAAGTAGAGGATTGCTGAATGATACAAAATCACCCTCTTTTGCTATCAATCGAAAATCTATATTAGAACTAGTTACTGTAGATACTCCTGGAGCGGATCCAGATTTTCCAGTAATGTTTACAACACCAATCGAGAGAAGACTTGATAATTTTGTATCACCATTAAAGGTTTGACCCACCCCAACAGAACTGTATACTGATTTTATGTCTGATATTTTGTATTCAATTGGACTGGTAATAATTCTATTACTATCAACACCATTTAAGATTAGTTTCTCACCTCTTACAAAAGATCCTTTAGTGCAATATACCGTAGCAATTCCAGTAGTTGTATTGAATCTTAAATGTCCACTTGCTCCACTAGACTTACCTTCTACAAAAGTTGGAACAGTTAAAGTTATTGCTTCATTTAAATTTAAATCAGTATATGTTTGAATATCATATAACGAAATATCCCATTCATTTAAATCACCAACAACAGAAGAATACGATCCTGACTCTAAAGCATAATCATAAACTCTGGCAACTCCGATTTCTTTTCCAGAAGATGTTGTTGAAGTAATGCCAATTCTAGAATTTCTTAAACTTATTGACGATGATGTGCTGAATCCAATTCTAGGAGCACCAATAACTCGGTTTAAAGATAGTGTTGGACCAGTAAAATAATTAACTGCTTGGTCTTCTAATGTTTTAGTTGTTCTTGTTTTTTCAAAATCTAAATAATGTATTGTTTTTGAATCTACTTCAAAACCACGGATAAAAGCTTTACCTGGAGATATTTTATACGTTCCTAAATCCTCAGCAGGAATATTATTATTATATGTTAATTGTCCACGTAAGAATATTCCATTGTTACCCTTTCGATTATTTAATGATTCTCTTGCAGTAATTGCAAAAGGTTTCACATAAAAATTTCCAGATTCATTATAAGTTCTTCTAGCTAATTCTTCTGCTAATTCATTGTATTGAGTTTTGTCTTCAATATGTTGAATATTTCCTTGTCTTAATACTAAAAGCTCAACAAAATTTTCATTCTTCTCAGAATCTAATGGTTTTTTTGTTAAGACCGCAGTAATTTTTAATCTATCAGCACCAGGAGCTGCAAAGTTATTAAATCCTTTTGCGTTGTCAGTTAAAGATGGATCAAAACCAGATGTTATTATTTCTTCAAAGATCTCCAATCCTACCCTATAAGTAGGAAACTGATTATGTGCATCAAGAATTAGAGTTTGTGGACTAACTCTTACAAAAGTTCCCCTCAGATAATAAACACCTTCAGATAAAAATACTGCAGATCCTATTGAAGTTGAACTAACAGCAGCTGTAATGCCAAACCCTTGACCAGATTGAAAATTAATAACAGATGTTGATAAATTCGTTTCTAAACTTAAAACTTCATTATCATCAAAAACTTCTTTTCCGTCTGAACCAGTAGAAACATAACTTACAAATAGTGTATAGTATCCTCTAGCAGAAAATTCTGGATCAACACTAGAGACAACTTTTGCTTTTACGTTTGATGATTGTCCTCTAATATACACATTAACTAAATCTTCAGCATAGCTTGAAATTGGTATTCCAAGATATTCTTTTTCAATTTCTACGGCAAAAAGAGAATTATTATAATTAATTTGTCCAGGGATTACAACTGATCCCTCTTTAAACAAATGTGTACCTACTTGTTCAATTTGATTCTGAAGAATTGATTGTAAAGATGTTAATTCTCTAGATTGGATTGGCAATCCTGGTTTAAATAATATTTTGTGATATCCCTTATTTGGATCAAAGTCATCAAAATACGGAGATACGTTTAAATTAGTTTCTTGTGGCATAACTCTTTACTAGAATTGCAAAATAACTTTGATATCTTCTCTTTGATTCACTGACCTTGTAATTGAAGGTCTATTATCAACATACAGAACGGTTCCAGAATATTTTTGTACTTCTGGAGAAGCCACTCCTTTAATAAAAGTTTGTCCCAAATAGTATGTTTTATTATTTATGACAGTACTTATACCTGGAGTATTGTCTGTCCCAAATCCATCATCAACATATAAGTCTTTAGATCCACCGATTATTCTTAAAGAACCCCCAGTTGTAACTGTGGACGTAAACTTATTTAGTCTAAAACCATAAGTTGGGTTTGATTTTTGTGTCCCGTCTGTATTAAATCCAACTAAAGATCTATCTTGCCAATACTTTAAAACACCAGTTTGTGCATCATAAGAAACAACCCTACCAATAGCAGTGGCACCAGTTCCTACAGTTTGAGTAATATATGCATTTTGTTGAAAAGTTGTTGATCTATAATCGTCTACATTTGGTGCTAAACCTTTTAATTTAATGGCAAATAAAGAACTAACTCGATCTTCAGTAATAACTGTGCTTGATTCATATGCTTGAGGATTTTCAATAATTCCAATTCTTGCAACAGAAGTGCCCGTCACAAAGTCTGGATTCTGATCATCATTTTCAATTCTAGAGTATATAAGAACATTTGTAGAACCTAGTTCTTTATATACATCAGCACCATGACCACCAGGAGGAGGAATTATTACATCAAATATTGGAGTTAAAGAACCAGTAGGCACATTTCCTCCAACTAAGTCAACACTTGCATAGGTATATCCAGAACCACCATTTGAGATTGTAATTGATTCTACTTTAGCGTCATTGTTGATTACAATGGTGCATTCTGCACCAAGACCATCTCCCTTAATAGGAACTCTGGTATAAGTAGTGTTTGGTGGACCAACTAAGTACCCTCTATTCTTTACAGTAATAGTTTTTAATTGACCACTTGTTTCTGCATTATTTTTAACTGGTAAATAATCTGCATTTGTTTCCCAGTCTACTGGAAGAGGTATAAAATTGAGGGAGTCAAACTTAATAACATCACTTGGACTAATAGTATAAAGATATTTCCAAATATAACCATCACCACTAGTACCAGCTGCTCTTGGTTCTAAGTCCGTAAATTTAGGTTCATCAAGAGAAGGTTTTCCATTTGGGTTTTCTGGATCAATACCATTATTTAAACAAATATAAACTCTAAATTCACTATTGACAACAAAATAGTTTGAAGAATATAAACTTGTTTTATTAGATGGTTTTGATAAATTATTTCTATTAATGTCATGACGATACATATCATAAATTGTAGCTGAAGCCCATTGTATTTTTCTAACAACTGGTCTTACATCATCAGCAGCAATTTTTTTCAACGCAACCATAGTGTCCCAATAAAAATTGGTATCATCAAAACAGTCTCGTGGAGACGGTGGACTAGTATTCCAATTATCTTGAACTTCATCTGCATTGGGAAGTCCAATAAAAGTATAGTAAGAATTACTAGGGTCCCTAATTTTATCGATGAAAGCTCTTGCGTTCTTAACTCTCAATAAATCAGTTATAATTGCTGCCATTTTTTGAATTTAGACTTCTATATCTTTTATTTATCAGCTAATGTAACCCAAATATTTTAATGGGTTCTTTCTTTTTATTATTGGATTTGTTGATATTCCTGATTGTCTTGTATCATGCTGTGCCGAGAAAGTTCCAGGTCCAATTCTAACAGGCATGTTAATCTTACCCCAAGTGTAATGTCCATAAAATGCTGTTGTAGCAAAACCAACAATACCACTTAAAGGACTATTGAGAACTTTTACAACTACAGTTGTAACCGTAGTCGCAATTCCAACAGTTGATGCTAATCCGCTAATTCCAGGTGGTATAATTGCAGATTTTGTATACCAATCTGTGCATTCAAATGTCATATCTGCAAATTGAGATGATATACCTAAAATAGAACCATCACTTCGTAGTGATGCTTGAGGTGCAACTCCAAAATTAGATCCAACAACATTGAATAAGTATCCTGTTGTAATTCCAGTTTGAGATATATTCAAACTTGTTCTTATTCTAGAATCTAATGGTATGAATAAATCAAATTCTAGACTTAAGCATGTAGTAACGCCAGAGCAAGATGTTGTTGCAACGCCAACTACAATTCCATAATCTCCTTCATAAGATACTCTAATTACATCTTCAACCTTTCTTGCTGGAGGTGCGATTAAAACTTCAGGCGGTAAAATGGAGGCAACTGTAAACTTCATTGGTGATTTTAATGCCCATTTTCTAGAAGTCGTTGCCAATCCAACATTGTCAAAGGTATCAACATAAACAATATCTCCAACAGCATAGTTTGCACCGTTGTCAATAACGTTGACAGAAGATATGTTAAAGTTTAAGATGCTGATTTGTATATCAGCAGTTGCTCCTCTACCAATTCCAGTTTCTGATTTTAACCTAGCCTTGTAGAAAGTGTTATTACCAGGACTCAATGGTGGGAATCCACTACCTTGTTGCGTTATTGTAATTGAATCTAGTGGACCATAAAAATAATTTGTTCCACCAGTTCCAACTGATATTGAAGTAATAGATCCTCCAGTACCAATTGTAGCAGTTGCTGTAGCATTAGTCCCAAATCCATATGGTTTTTGTATTGTTACTTGAGGTGCAATTGTATATCCATACCCAGGGTTTGTTATTAGTACACTAGTTACTGATCCACCAGATCCTAGAGTTGCTCTTGCAGTTGCAGACTCTAAATTATCCTGGCTAAGTATTTGAACAATAGACCTTTCCTCAAGAGGTATACCTTCATAAGAATCATCAAATAATGGTCTAATACTATAGACAAAAACATAAGTGGATCCAATTCCAATAGATTCAATAATATTTGTGTTTGGACTAATTGCTGGTTCATAATATACTCTATCTTTACCAACAAATTCATTGTCTATAATTTTATCTACAGTTTGTTTAAACCAACTAATTGGTCTGGAGAACAGTTCATTAAGAGTAACACCTTGACCACCATAGTTATTAGTAATGATTTTATCTGCAGATATAATATCCATTACAAGTCTTCTTTCTTCTGTAAATGTTTCATCAATATCACTATACAGTTGAACATCATCACCAACTTTAACACTAGGTAAAACATCAACGGTTTTAACGTCAATGTTTTGAGTTCCAGTATACATTAAAAGTTTAGCTGTATCACCAGTTGTACTAAAACCAGATACCAATCCTTTTGGTGCTTCCGTAAATCTTAATGTACTTCCTCCATTAAATTGGTATCCTTCTCCTGGAGTTTGTAAAGTATCATTTATGAACACAAGTAAATTTGATTGTAAATTAATTCCAGAGTTTGCTCTAGCAAAGAATGATATACTTTCCCCATTTACAGTTAATGGGAATAATCTTCTTCTTCCGTTAAAAAAGTCTGAAATGTCATCAAGTACAATAAATTCACCAACATTCCATCCAGAGAATTTACTTTGATAAGTTCTATCAATTGTAAGTTCAAAATGATTGAATGTTGAAATTCCAGTAGTTGGAATTCCTGTTGTTCCTCCAATAGCAACAGTTAATGTTTCACCAGAACCATACCCATAACCAAAATTATTTAATTCAAAGTTTAAAATTGTGCTATCTTGACTTGGAACCAAATCAACAGTGGCACCAGTTCCAAATCCAACTACACCCTGTTTATAAATTAGTGGAATATTATAATAATTTAAAGGACTGTCAAATACAACGTCAATAGGTTTGGTAACCTTTCCACATTTTTTATAAAAATGAGTATATGGTGATGTTCCAGAATTAATGATAAATGTATAATCATCAACTATTTTAACTATTCCCGTTCCATTTGCTGCTGGGTCTTGTCCCGTAGGAGAATTGTTAATTTGTCTAGGAGCAATGATAATTTCTTCAACAGTTCCTCCAGACACATAATCTAATGTGGTAGATCCAATTCCAACATTAAGTTCAAATTCACTTATATTATTAATTCTAGTTACTTGAGTTCCACAATAATCTGTAGTATTTGTATTTGGGTGTGTGACTATCCCAAGAGCACTTGTGAATCCCAATCCCGTTAGAATTACGTCAGTTCCAACTTTTAACTTATGTCCAAGAGTTAAAGTTCCACCACTTACATATGAATGTGGAATTGTAGATATTCCAGAATTAAATGTGAGTGTATAAGAATCTGGTGCAGAAAGAACTTTAAATGTATTTCCTAAAGGTGATACTATTGAGTCACCAGGGAATATGTCGGTATTAATACCAACTTGAATTACACCACCAGAAACATAAGTATGTGGTATGGTAGATGGACCAACATTAACAGTAAAAGATGTTGTTGCTCCAACTTCTGTACCAGTATTAACAGTAAAGAAATAACCCTGAGTTCCATCTGGGAATATTGTTGTAGTTACTCCTGAAGGACCTGTACAAGAGAACTCTAGTTCTCTCATTTTAAAATTATCACCTGAACTTAACCCATGATTTCCAACAGTAAACACTGTGGATAATCCAGTTGTTTCATCGTAAATAAAATTATAAACTGCAAAAGTTTGCCCGTAACCAACGCATGTTAATGCTAATCCAGAAAGACTAAAACTTCTACCAATTGCCGTTTGTGTTATTAATTTATGGGGTTGTGTAGTAACAATAGTAGATAATCCAGTTGTGTTATCGTATGTAAAGTTAGCAACATTTAGAGTTGTTATGCCAACAGTAGTAACTGTCATTATACCAGTTGTATTATTATATACTGCCGTGCTTACTCCAATTGGAGGATAGTAATCACATGTGAATGCTGCTCCAACTACTGATACTTCTTCACCTAACCGCAATCCGTGTGGAGTTGAAGTTGTTACTGTAGTAACACCAGTAATAGAACTATAACCAATGTTGGCAACTTCTCTTGGAGCATAAAATACTTTTGGATTAGTTATTGCAACACCAATTACATGCCCATTTAAGACTGAAGCAATTCCAATGTAAGTTATATCTGCAGATCCATAACTAAAGGTTTGAATCCCAACTCTTACTGTTTGTAATCCTGATCTGTAACCAGAACCAGAATTACCTATAGATATTTGAGATATTGTTCCTGCTGTAGATACCAACGCGGTTCCACCAGCAGCAACTAATGGTTGATATCCAAATCCCTCTGTGGATCCAACACTGACGATAATTCCACCTCTAGGAGTGCTGTTTACATTAATATCATTTGTTAATGTTGGATCCGCGACTGGACCACTAAATCCTACTTGTAATTGTCCTCCACCAGCAATAAGTTTATAGTCCCCAGGAATGTTTGTAAGGACATTTCCTAATCTTTGAGGTCCTTGGAAGATATCATTTATTAAGATTAGAGTATTACTAGATGTAATATTATCAATATCGTTACCTTGATATTTTAATGTAAAGGTTGTTGTAATACCATTGAATTGATTTGATATATCATCAAAAACATAATTATTATCATAGGCTTTTATAAAACTAGTTGTAATTGATTGATTTAATGCTGATCTTAAAAATACTCTTCCACTAAATCTAGAACTAGTTGTTAATCCAGTATAGTCAATATCTCCAGCAGATGTTGCGGTAGTTCCAAATCCAATTGGTAAATTACCCCACATTGGTTCAGAAAAATGTAGTCTATTATCTAAAACATTATAATTTCCGACAAATTTAGTAATTACAGCATTACTTGCATGGGTATCTTCTGTAGATCCCATCCATGCTCTTTTAACATTCAATACATTAGTGGTTGAATTGACGGCAGAAACTAACATGATTTCATCGTCAATTTGAATCAAATCACCACTAAAAATAGATGTAACTCCAACAACGTCAATGTTAGTTGTTCCTATCCCAACACTAGAAGTAGTTGCTATTGTATATGCAGTTCCAACTAATGGTGATTGAATAGTGCCGTTAATTGTAATTAAAAGTCTATTATTTGGAGATATTGATTTGAATAAATGGGTGCTACCAATTCCAACTGCTGTAATTGCAACTCCAATAGGGTTAAACAATAGCGCATTTGTTGCTGAAGTTGCAACTCTTACTTTTTGATTGTCTTGCTTAATTATAATAAACTTAGAAGGTAAAAGATTTGTTACTCCAATTCCAGAACCAAAATCTGATGGCGCAATTTTAATAGCGTTTGCAAAATCATTATTTGGTGGAATGTATTCAACTTCTTCTCCACTAACAAAAAAGTGATTTCCAAGATTTATTGTCCCATCACCAAATTCAAGTTTAGTAGAATCACTTCCATTAAAAGAAACCTCAAATATTGGAAAACCTCCAGATTTTAATCCAAATCCCCTGTTAACTCCATTAAATTCATCGCTAAAATCATCAATTGTTAAAACTCTATTTCCTATAAATTCTTGATATTGTGCTAAAAATGGTAAATTAAATAAAATTTCATTTGATATTAAAGTATTTTCTACTTGAATACTTTTTTCTCTAGCAATATCAAAATCTTTTACAGAATTTAAGTCAACAACTTCTGTTAGATCGGAAATAGCTATTAGTGCATTTAAATTTTGTGCTGTGGACATTCCAGCAACATTTGGATCATATGAATCAATTGTTAATTCACTAAATTTCTTAAATCCTGCAGTATGTATTAAATTACTTACTAACGGATTCCAAACTTGATATTCAATTGGAGACCTAACAGAATATGAAAAATATTGATAATAATCATTATCATGTATTCTTTGGAAAGATTGATTGAGTTTTCCTGTCTCTCTTAACCAACCTTTTTTAGTAATACTATTGGATTCAATTAAGTATTTTGCAGTAATACCATCAACAGACGATATAAGACCTTTGTTTTGAGAAGATGCTCCAATCACAAGGTCATCTACCTTAAATATTTTTTTAGATCTTATTTTTAAAAATTCATTTCTTCGGTCATAAGATTGAACGACACCAACATTTCCATCTTGGGCTACGATTATTTCCCCATTTCTAAAACTATCTTTTTCCAAATCAACATCAAATTCTGGAAAATATGCCTCTGGAGTCGCTGTACCAAAAGATTCAAAACTATCAAAAATACCTGGTTCTTCTCCAGGGTTTAAAAATCCAGTTAAATTAAACGTTAAAGTTGGATTATCGCCACCAATGTCTGGATTTGCTGCTGTAATTCTAAACAACCTGTAATCATAAGCAGCAGAATTATATCCTCTACCACCAAAATTGGCATCAATATTTGTATTTTCTACAATTATTTTTTCACCAACAATGAATGGATAATCTTGTGATGATGCAAATGTTACAGCAAAAGAAACTGTGACATTTAAAGTTCCTGGATCAAATACAATATTTTCAATTCTTATTCCATTTGGATTATTAATTGGTAATATTTTTGGTGTTACGTTATACAAACCTGTTGTATTTCTTATAATTGTTACCTCAGTATCTCCAATTTCATATTCAAGAGAAACTTCAGTATTTACTCTTCCTGTAAATCCATCAACAACTGCAAGTTGTGGAGCAACAAAATAGTTTACCCCAGGAGTAACTATTTGAATTCTTTTAAATTTTGATAGTGGTTCAATTTTATATGTGTATGGAAAATTTGCAAGAGGTCTTAATGTTTTATCTGATGGGTAATCAAATCCAATGTCAGTTAAAACAACACCATTAACTTTACCAATAGTTTTACTTCTTGGTAAAAATAGAGCTGCAGTTCCAAGTCCACTTACAATTTGGGTCACATTTGGTAGTCTTACATAATTTCTACCTCCAGAATCAATACTAATTTTAGCAACAGGTCCTATTGCAGTGCGAGATGCTGTAGAATATGTTGTTTGTGCTTGTAAATTATTATAACTAAATCTTTCTGGTGTAAGTTCTAATGAATATTTAAAAGTATTAGAAGTAATACCAGAAACTGTAGTAATTCTATTAAACTTACTATCGACAACAGATAATTTGTTAGGATTTTTAACGTTAAGAGAATCACTTATAATTTCTAATTTTGCTGCTGTTGCACCAGCATATTTGATTGGAGTCAAGTTATAATATAGTGATGTTGGAATGAAATCATCTATAATTAACTCAGCCTTTCCATTTGATTCTCCGATTGTTCCACTCTTTCTAAAATTAAATGCACCTGTATTTTGTGGAGACGTATAAAATTCTTTTTGGAAGAGAGGATCAAAATAAATGTTAAAGTCAAATGAGGGTAAAGAACCAGAAGCTAGTGTAGTGCTTGATAAATCAAAAATAATTGTTGAATTTTTTGTTGCAAATATTTCTGGATTAACTGGTGTGATAGAACCTGCTGCTTGGGTTCCAATATTTACTATTTCAATTGCAGTATTTGATGAAATTTTGTCGTAATAATAGTGAGATAAAAGAACTGTGTTGTCATCAGAGACAATAACATAATATATTTTTGAATTTATTAACCCAGAAGACGGTGTTGCCGAATTATAAATTACTTTTTGTCCAGTTACAAATCCATGATTTGGTAATGTAATAGTATTTCTAGATAAATTAATAGCAACATCAACAAATACTCTTGGATTTACTAACATCCTTCTGTTAATGTCATCATAAGAAATAACAAAAGTTGTAGTAATACCAGAAGTAACCTTAATGTTAACTTCGTCTCCACTTGTAAGACCATGCTCTCTATTTGTTATAACAGTGGCGGTTTTCTTATAAACGTCTCCACGAATAGTTAATGGTAAATTAGTCTTAATACTATGAACCTCTCCAGTTCCATAGTCTGCAATCCTAAACAATTCTAGAACATCAGAACCAATTCCAACAAATCCACCAGTACTACCAATTCCTATTCTTTGAGTGGAAACACCAATAAAATCATTATCATATGTTGCAACATATAAGTCCTGAGAATCTAAAAGTGGTGTTGTTGTTGCCGCATAAGAAACGCGAACACCAGTATATCCATGCCCAACGTTATATTTTACTTTATCACCAGTTTTGAAACCATGATTTGGTAAATAAAATGTATTTACAATTGTTTGTATTCCTTTTTTCTGAGTTACTCCAGGATTACTAAAGAACAATAATCCAGACTTTTTAGATGCTCTTGTTAATGCACTTCCCGAAGTTTCATAATAACTACTAGTTAGTTTTCCAAGTTCAACTTGAGCACCCCATACATACACTGTTGGTGATGAATTTAAAGTAAGACCTTGTGTACCAAATGTTCCAATTCTTATTCTATGAGTTCCAGCACCAGTTTGAGCGGTAAGACTATATCTTTTCCAATCTGAACTTAGTGTTACTAGTTGTGAATAATATAAAGATCCATCATCTAAAATAAAATAAATCTGCTCATTTCCAGTGTGTCCTCTTAAAAATACTGAAAATGTATTAAAATCTGATGATAATGAAACAGGTTCAAATTTTAATCCAAATGCATCAGATGCTCCAGTGGTTGAAGCAAAAGAAACTTTTGCAGCATTAGTTGAACCATCTGGAGAAACAGCACTAAAATATTCTACAGTTCCAGTTCCTATTCCTGAAGTATAATAATCCCAAGCAGATGGGACAAGAGATGGTGGAACTGGAGTTGAATATAGTATTAGATTTTCAGATGGAATTATTGCAGATTCCCTAGGATCAAAGTAATATTCACTGTTTAAACGATATTCTGTTGATGTACTAAAACCACTATTAAAAGTAAATTTTCTACTCAGTTCTACTATATCATCACCTGAAGTATGTGCAGCTGATACGGATCCACTAAATGATCTATAAACTTTAATTCTAGAATCTTGTGGATATACGTTTATAATCTTGAATTTTTCCGATTCAATTTTATAAACATCATTTACAGATAAAATAGGAAAATTTAGATTACCAGAAACATTTAAATATGTGACTATTCCAGTTTGTCCATCATTACCTATGCTTGATGATAATGTAAGAGTATTTGTAGATATGCCAACTGTATAAATTGATGCAAATTCTGTAGATAAAATATTTAAATTTTGAACAGATACAATGTCACCATTTATTAAAGAGTGGGAAGTGCTAGCAAATCCTACATACCTTCCACTAGACCCAAAAGGAGTAAACTCCACATCAACTAATTTACTAAAGCTATATGAGATAGAATCTACATCTCTACCTTTAATTTCTGAAATTCTAGCGTATGCTCCAGAACCTCCTGTTCCTTGACTGTTAAAGAATATATTATCCTGTATTGAATAATTATCTCCAGGAGAAATTATTTGGAGTTCTGTTAGTTCACCAGGACTAATACTATTAACTTCAGTAAATCCTTTACTAAAAGTATCTGGTTGAATGAACCCTTGATATTTTGTTTTATTTAAAAGTAATCCTAATGGACTTGTAAATCTAATCCAACCAGTTTTATTTAAATTGACAAAGGATAAGTTTGAATATTGATCAAAATTATATTCAATCGGTTTAGATTTAAACGTATCTCCAACAATGTATGGAAATATTGGTTTTAAATATCCATTAAATGGTCCAGACGCATCTTTTAATGTATTTACAGTTGCAAAATATGCATAAGTTCCATTTGGAAATTCTGGAGTTTTGCAATATCTTCCATTGTGTATGTCTAAATCACCATTATTTGTAAATTCATAATCTTGAACAAAATATCCAGGAGGGAAAGACGCTGTAGATGGTCTATATCCTTTTAACTTTAGTTCATATCCACTACGAAGTCTTACAACTGCACCACCTTCCTTGTCGGCATAACCATAAGGTCCATAAATTGGGTTACCATCGTAAGCCCATCCGATAATAGGAGAATGATATTTTGTGACATTACTTTCATTGTCTATGTCTGCTCTATAGACTTTATTACCCAAAATATCTAATGATGTTGATAGAAGTTTTCTTCTAAGTTCTCTAGCAGCGTAAGCATGAACAAATTGCAATCCTTTCTCTGATGCAAGAGGATTGCTTACTATTCCATCATCATTATTTACCTGATCTGACTGGAATAATCTTTCAACTATGTTAATAGTCCAAGATTTAACTTTAGCTTCAAATCTAGCACCATTTCCTGTAGGTATTACTTTAATAATAGTATTTACTTGATTGTATCCAAATCCACTTTCAATAATTTTTACGTCAACAATTGCTCCATTTAATATTACTGGAACCAAAATAGCACCAAATCCAGAACCAATAACTTCTAGCAAAGGTGGTGAATTATAATTTGAACCTGGGTTATTTACAATCGCACCAATTATTTTGCCTTGTGATGATACAATTACACTAATTTGTCCATTTTCACCATTTAATAGTGTTATATTTGGTTGACGATTATAGTTTACAACATTTGGGTCGCCATAATTGTCACCAATATTTTTCATGGAGATTGATTGTATCGCTCCAGTAAAAATTGGTCTGATTCTGGCATTAAAATCTTGACCAGCAAAAGTAGTAACTCCAATTGGAGATTCAATTTTTATATTAATTGGTTGATACTTTATAGAATGCTGCCCTGAACCAACATCTGAAAAATCAATAAATCTTTTGTTTACATAATTATAATCATTTGATATTGTGCTTCCAACTCCTACAGGGTTAACAGAAGCAACTCTAAATGTATTTTTATTAATAACATTAATAAAATACTCAGAATTAGTCGAAAGACCTACTGGTAAAATTCCATCAGTATCAAATAATATAGTTTCTTTTTCTGAATAACCATGATTTAGAATTGTAATTGTATTATCAAATAAATTGATTGAGTCACCATTAAAGAATAAAGTTTTATTGCTATATCCTTTTCCAGGATTAATTACTTCAATTGAGGATATAACTTTTTTTCTATCTGTAGATGTTAATTTTTGGAGACCTTCTCCGTAAGATCCAAAAGTAACAGTATTAATACCAGAAATGGCATCATCTAAAGTGTTATGTAATTTTATACGAACAGGATCAATTATGTTGACAAAATAAATCGCATCGTCAACCAGATTGCCAATTTTAGTTTGATTTTGTGAATTATAAATTATTTTTTCAAAATTTCTAAATTTATGGTATGTTGTAAATCCAATAGAATTATTCGTTAAATTAACCTGATCATATAAACTACCAGCATTAAAAGATACTGAATGGATAATTCTAGATAAATTCGCCTTTGCTTCCGCTCCAGTTCCGTTTCCACCTGAAATTGTAATTTTTGGTTCATCAGTATAATCAAAACCTTTATCCAAAATATTAATTCTAGACAAAGATCCAGTCACATTACATATACCCTCAGCACCAGAACCAAAAATAGTGTTACCAGCACCAACATTATCGGATATGAGCATTATTGGGGGGTCAATTACATCATAATTTGAATCTCCATTTGAAGAAACCACAATTTCTTCAATAGGACCAGAGTAAATTGTGTCTGATGATTTATAATTTAATAATTCTACACCATTTAAAAATAATCCTAGTGTTCCTGGTTTTGTAATTCTATTTTCAACAATATCATCATCAACACTTGGAGAAAATTTTCTAATTAAATCCTGTGCTTGTAATCTTCTATCATTATATTTTAACAATGAAAGTTTATTATTAAATACTGTACCAAAAACATAGACAAACTGACCACTTCTAATATTTGATCTACTTGTAGCTAATCGTATTGTACTAGAATTGACTTTATATACAAAATATGGCCCCTCTGCAATATTCAAACCAATATTATTATTTCGTGAATAATATACAGCTTCTCCACTAATAAATGAGTTTGAACCAATGTTAAGATCAAATCCATCATATTGCCCTGTAAATATTACAGATAAGTCCTCAACAATAATAGGAGTATTATAATAATTTGGTAACGAAGAGCATACAACATAAGTATCTTCGTCATCGGTATAAACATTTTGTATGTCTGCCGAAATAATATTAATTTCTGGTTGATTATTACTATTTGTTTTTGAAATTCCCTTTCTAATTGAATATTTTACATTAGTTGTATCAATTCTAGTTGTTAAATTAACGTCAAATTCATATTTGTTTGACACTGCTATAACAAATATATTGTATTGATTACCATCACTTCCTTTTATTGTACCAATATCACCTAAAGTAAATATATTAGGGTCAAAAGTTCTTATTCTATATTGAGCAGCTCCATTTAATTTTAAAGCAACTTGAGTAATTTGTTCAATTTCATATTCTGGTGTTACATTATTAATCCACGTCGTTCTTACTTGATCTTCACTATCTGCTCCTAAAGAAACAATCTCAACCTGGTCGTCAATTTCATAGTAATAAGATGAATCTCTATCAAACTCTAGGTCTCCAAGTACCCCAGTAATTTTAACTTTAATTTGCTCATTAGAACTTGTAAGTGCATAAGCATAATCTGGAGTTGTTATATCTGTGTTTAAGTCTATTGCAACTGGAGAAGATACACCAAAAAATTGTGTTGAACTTTTACCGTTGTAAGTAAATTTATATTCTACGGTATTGTCAAATACAACAAGAGTTCCAGAGTCTGTAAAACTTAATGTTGAATCAACATCAAGATAAGTCTGTCCTAATCCAACAGGATTAGTAATTTTTGTTTTTGGGTGTACAGTAAAATTAAAAGTTTCTAATTCTGGATTATAATCCAAACTTAATCTAAAATATTCTTCACCATCTTTAAATATTTTTTCAACGTTGGTAATAGATCCAACCGCTTTTAGAATTGTATTCGTTTCATCCTGATATAACGTTCTATTGATCAAATCTTCTGGATTTCCAGATAGTCTTTTAATTACAAGATCCCTAGTAATTCTAAAATCTGCATCAGATGGTTGAATTAAAAAATCTCTAGGCTTAATAATTTGTACGGGTGAACCCCAAATAGATTTAAATAATATATCAAAAGAACTATTGGCACCTTTTGATGAATAAAAATCTTTTAATTTTGATACTAATACCTTTTCATTTAAATCTTCATAAAACTGAACATCTTCAAAACCTGGAGTATATTGGTATTTAAATTTCTTATAAAGTTCAACTAAAAATAACGCATGTAAATTATATACAATTTGATTAGACGTATGTGGTGAACGAAGAGTCTTTTCAAATTCTAAAGCATCTGAGTTTGCAGTTCTGTAAGTAGTAATTCCACTAAATCCTCTCTTACAATTGATAAAAGTATCAATTGTTTTAGATTCATAAAGAATAATCTCATCATTAATTTGTAAAAGACCATTATTGGGTGGAAATCCATCCGTACTTTCAACTTTAATTGTGTTAGTAGTGTAACCAGTATCTTCTGTTAGATTTGTATAATATGTTAATTCTGTAATATTGTTTAATTGTGTGTATTGATCAATATTATTCAGGATGTCTACTGGACCACCAGGAAACTCTAAAGAATCATAATATTCCTTTAAAAATTCTACAAATTCTGGATATCCATCCCTGACAAAAGTAGGAAGTTGATCAGAAACTAAATTTTTGATATTAACTCTGTTCTTCATATTTTTTATAGTCTTATAAACTCGCCGTTTAAGTAGCTAGATGATACTATGTATTGTGATCCTGAGATGTCAATTCCAGAAGAAATTACATCATTAATTATATTAATATTTGATTTTGAATTATCTAGTTGTAAATAAAGATCTTGCTTTCCAATCACATCATTGGATTTTGGTATTGCAGAAAATTCAATAATATCATCACCAAAAGATTTTTTAGTTGTATTTAAAATATTTAAAGCATTTAATTTTATTTCTCCTCTATTATAATCAATAGACCCAACATTCTTTCTAACAACGACTGGTTGATTACTTGCATCCAATTTAAAGAGAAATACTGATCCAAATCCCTCATTATGTGGAAGATCTGACAGATACACGGTTCCAGTAATACCATCTACAGTAAATCCAGAAGTTTTAAAATTATATCCACTACGATTTTTTATATGAAATTCATTACCAAAACAAATTTCATACTCCGTAAATTGCCTTAATCTAACTTTAAGATCTCTCCTCATTTGGATTGTTGTGATATTTGAGGTAATTGCAACCGCAGAGTCATCTATTAACTTTAAAAATTTACTATATTTAAATCTAGATCCATATACATTTAATTCATCAGACGCAGCAAACTTTTCTAAAGTTTGTTGTACTTGATTTTTTAAATACTCTGGAGTTCCTTGATTGCTGTTATAATATACTTTTGCATTATATTCAATGTAAAGATATTTTAAATCTATAAATTCAGGAACAATTCCAGCGACTGCGTATTTTCTGAGAGTGATTTTTAAATTATCTTTAATTGCAGTTGGTAAATAAGAACCATTTTTTGGTTTAACCGTAATATAAACCTTTCCAAATTTTGGTGGATTCAATTCTTCACCACCAAATACAGATACTGATTCAGTTTCTGGATAAATTAGGGGTATCAATGATTCATAATCAGATGCTGTGACAGCTCTATTCTGAGAAGCGTATACTCTTGGTGCTAATTTTTTAATAGAAGCGATAGATTCAATATCAGCTCCATATCCCGCTACTTCAAGTGTTGTTAAGAGTGGTTCATCAACAGTAACAGGACTTCCATTATTATCTGCTAATCTACCAGCAAAAGAAAAATTTCGGACACCATTTGCAATTGAACCATTTGTAGTTACATAACTAACCATGATAAAATTATTATTTTTTAGTTTACTTCCAAAAGTTCCATCACCAAAGATTAATTCATACCTTTGATCCTCAATTTCATTTAGAAAAAATACATCATCTGTTGGTTTAACTGCAGTTAAATTATCTGCAAATTTATAAACTCTTGAAATATTACTATTTTTACTTTCTCTAATAATCACTCTTATCAAGCTAGTATCAATATTATCATTGTTTAAAATAAATCTTTGGTTTTTATTTAAACTGTCAACAATAAAACTATCTTCAATATATGATCCTTCAAAAATATCAACATTCGGGAATTCTGCAATTCCACCAGATACAGGAACTGTAACATCGTCTGGTATAGAGTAAATATAATTTATATTTGAGAATGATACGTTTGAAGTAGCAACAATACCTTTTTTTAAGGTAATTGTGATTGGGTTGGAGGCAAATGCAGATATATCAACAAAAAAAGATATTTTAGATCTAGATGATCTAACTGATCTTGGAAGATAACCTAAATTTCTAGCAAGAGATACTACGTTCTCTCTTAGTGTTGCTCCATCCAAAAACACTTCATTAGTCAACATATTTGCATTATATGATGTAATATAAGTGTTGTATGCTAGAGTGTCTAGCAATACACTAAAATTAGACCCATCAAAGTCATAATCTGTGTACCTACCATCAGCTCTCAAAAAGCTTTTGATAGATTCTCTTATATCGTTAAAATCTAGTGCTGATACGTTAACTATTGGCATTTATCTAGTTGGTAATAATACAAATTCTAATCGTTGTGGTAGGGCATCAATTCCAACTATTAAATATGTAATTTTAACATCCATCGCCCCCTCATCATAGTTTGGAGTAATAACCGTTTCTATTAACTCTACTCTTGGTTCAAACCGATTGATTACTTCTGTTATTTGGGTTTCTATTCGTCTAGCAGTAAATAGATCAATAGTTTCAAATAATAATTTATTTACATCAGTTCCTATAGAAGGTTCAAAAAACTTTTCTCCCCGTATTGTTAAAACTAAATTTTGAACTGATCGAGCGATAGCTTGTTCATTCTTTAAAACAGCTAAGTCTCTCGTTAAAGGATTGATCTTTAACGAGAGACTAATATCCCTAAATCCAACACTAATACGCTCTAACGGCATTATTTTGAATATTATTATGATTTATTTATAGTGGTTTTTACCACTTGTGCCCCCAATTTGGCTCAGTGCCATAAGACCAATCATCATAGTCTTCGTCATTGCGAATTTTTTCGTGAAGTTCATTTTGAACCTCAAAATCATGTTTTTTAGGGGTCTTATCATCATTTGCGATCTCTCGCAACATCTTCTTTTCTTTAGTTTCCTCAGATAATTTGTAATCTGATACTAAACTAGTTGTTCCCCACATGCTGTACATGTAGTTAACATCACGATCCGCTGGTTTTCCCATTTGTTTGCTCCTGATTTGTTAAATCAGAACTTTTTACGGGGTTGCTATCCCGAATTTTTGACCATTTCGTAGTCATCACCAAGAATTTCTCTCAAGTATGCATCATTCCACATGTCATAATAAGAGGTTCTTGCTAATTTTTTACGAAAATCCTGTAATTTTTCCTTTGGTTGCGCTAAAATTAAGTTATATTTACCATTGTTGGTCTGAATTCCTTTTATATACGTCTTATAATTACCACAGTCTTCAAAAAACTTCCATTTTGGATGTTTTGAGTTATGGTGATCCACCCAAAATTGAACTGCATCCAAATTAAAGTAGTCTTCTACAATAAAAATGATAACATGATACCCATCAATTGGATATACTTCCTCCGCTGGACACTCTATAATTTTAAATTTGGAATTAGATGCAAATGGACACACTGCAAAACCATTTAATTCTGGTTTAAGTTTAGATACCTCTTTAATCCAATTTAAAATATATATCTCTTTATCTGAAAACATATAAAAAAGAGTGCTTATTACTATTTAAGCACTCTAAGATATTAACCTTGTCCTCTATACCTCTTCCGTGCCCCGTTACGAGACGTTGCGGCGTACTTAGTATGTTTACCTGTCCCTTGACGAGTTTTTTTGGGTTTTGATTCAATAACAATTTTATTAGTCAGTGAAGGTCTTTTTGCCATAGTTAAGATTCAAATAATGGTTCAAGTGAAATTAAATTAGGGTCGATATCTTCCCCCGAGAAAAAGCGTTCAGAGAACTCTTGAAGAATATCAGTACAGTCTTCAAGAGTCATATCCTTATATAATGCTCTACCATTATAACACACGTTATAAAGTTTCTCAGAGGTACTCATATCAAATCACACGAGTCTTCTCGTGACCAACACGAATCCGTGGATCGCACCAGGTTTCAATGCCTGCCTCTTTGGCATCCAGACAGAACGATACGTCCTCTCCACACATATCCTGAACTGCGCCAGATTCAAAGACTTGCATCTTAGGAGCAAACCAAGGATACTCAAGACGCTCAAAGACACCGTTACGAATCATAACCCAACCAAAACCTGTGTAATCCACGGTGAATGGTTTACGTCTCTTTGCCATAGATTCAGTGGTCTCATGATTCATAACACCACCGTTCTTACGGAAGTCATCCTCATCCAACCAGTGAGCAACTGAGGTTGTTACCCCATCTTCAGTGGCATACCATCCAGCAACGATCTCTTTTTCTTCTTGAGGAATACCGTCTTTATCTGGTCCAGGTACTGCGAGATCGCACAATTGCCAGAATTTTTCTGTGTTGAACACAATGTCATTATCAATCCAAAGTTGGTAATCATATTGCAGTTTACCATCCCAAGGAATTTGCTTTGGTCCACGAAGAACGTTTGCACCAAGACATTTGCAACGTGCAAAGTTAACCATGGAAGAATAGTCTTGAGAGATCTGAATACTCATTCCATTCTGCACAAGGTCAAAACAGAGTTGTACAAATGATTTTAAAAATTGATAGGAACAACCACGTCCTGGAAGACAAAAGACAATACTCTTGCCTCGCATCCTCTCTCTAATTGCATCATAGTCCCAATCCTCCTTAGGTTGCGTAGGAGCAGTGGCTTTTACAGTGAATCCTTTTGCCATATCTTAAAAGTTTTATCAGGTCAATTCTAACGTTTAGTCTTTAGTTTGTCAATAGGAACACTCTACCATAAGTTGTCGATTTACTTCGACTTCCTCATAGTCAAATTCCTTCCCTTTGAGTTCTTTCCATTTCTCTATGAATTCATCTTCAGAGAGAACAGCATCAATACAATGGTTATCTTTGTCGTAGATGTGATAAACTTTGTCCATATTAAATCCTCTTGACTCCCAAGTATTTATGGCATAACTAGTAATACCTTTGTGATTATAGCATGTATAAAAATAAAGTCATTAATCACAAATACTATCAGTGCTATGATGTATTTGACTCAAAAACTATTGATGACTTATTAGAGAGTTGTGATAAACATTTTAAATTCAATTCTAATTCAAATGCCAAAGCAACAGATCTATATCAAATCACAAACTGTATCATGGATTGTCATGGATTGCATTTAACAGATAGTCTCATCTATCCTTATTGTCAACCATATTGGAATACTTTTTGTAAAACAGTATGTGAAAAAGTAAAAGAATATCTCTTACTAGTTTATCCAGAATTATTGAAACCAAAATGGAAACATAAAAGTATTTTATCTACAGGATATCAAGTCTTCCCACATTCTTGTTGGGCGATTAAAATTTTAGCAGATAAAAGAAGAAGACCTATATGTGACTTAGAAAGAAGTGTAGACTCCCTATGGCCCGAAGATACATTTATCACCGCAATTTATTATTTAAAGAATACAAGTATTGGTAACGGAACCGTTGTAAAATATAATAAATCTCAGTATTATAAAAGTGATGGTGCAGAGAACTCTCTGTTTATCTTTAGAGATTCTAAGTTTGGTGAATACATTCCATATAAAGACGATGAAGAAAAAATCGTAATTCGTTTTGAATTTTGTATTCTTGATAAACCTCATAATGTCCCTTGGACATCTCCGAGAATCGTTGGACCCTGAGTGGGAAATTTTTTTCTGAAAAATTTTTCAGATGAAAGTGAAATCACTCACTCGATTTGTCACCTCTGTAGGTTAGGGTAGTTAACGATTTTATATACGGCGCAGGGCGCGGCATTAGTATAACTTATGGAACGAATTAACTGTCATAACGAGATCTGATGAATGGATGTGTCCGCACGAAAGTATAAAAAACCCCCTCACGAATGAGGGGGCAAAGTGTTAATCAGGGCAGGCAACCTTTGTCGTCAAGTATACCAATGCTTAGGACATTGTTATACAAACCAACGTAGAATCTGCCGATTGATAACCCAAACTGCTCATCATCTTTCCCCGCTTGAGTATCAACGCCGAGGTAGAAGAATTCAGCGATTGAGAGAGAAGTTGCGAATTTCATTGTGGTGATGATAGTGTGAACGTAGAGGGGGGATTGTGTCCCCCCCGATTGTATCATTCACATCATGGCGGCGGCGATTCTGTCACGCTTGCGGATCTGCTCAAAGTTAACAAACCACAGATCCCGCTTGCCATTATCGGCACGGGTTGCACTCAGAACGCCATCCGTTTCCAGATCGACCATAAGGGCGTGAATAGTGCCCTTATGGCGGCGGGGGTCAAGACCAAACGAGCGCACAAGGTCGCTGCAGGTCAGGGGTCCGTCGTTGATCAGGCGGGAGCGGATGGCGGTGCGGATGATGGTTTTGATCATCAGTCTGATGGGGTTGCGCGAGGTCCGTTTGCCTCGCTTGAATGTATCCTAGAGGGTCAGGCGCTCACGGGAGCGGGTTTGTCACAATCTGAAATAATGTTGACTTGCTCAAAAAATTGCATCCATTCATCATCACTTAGGGTGGTGCAATTCTTTTCTACAAGCTCAGCGATTCTTTCAGCGGGAAGTTTATACCGAAGGCGGGAGGGATAGTGTGTCACTGTGTTGAAATTAGGTTTGCTGTAGTGTGCAGAATGTTGGCGGTGCTGTTTCTAACTGTAGGAGACATTAGAAACATCACCACAAAAATGATGGTGAAAGTTCTCATTTTTGTGGCACCTTTACAGTTACAATTTCGGCGGGAGATCCGCAGGAACGATAGAACGCTGCCATGCGATCTGCCTCCTCAAATGTAGCAAACGTTTGCTCTCTCCACTCACAAGAATTGTAGGGAGTTTGGTAGCGAATCGTTACACCTAATGCCATGATGTTAAGGTAGGAAAGTGTAAAAAATGGAGGGGGAATTTCACCCCCTTGAGTGTTAAGAATCAGGCGAAAACTGCCATCCAGCGAATAGGTTTGCCTGTTGTCATTCGGAAGATGTAGACAATTTGACCGTGCATTTCTACACTCCAATTAAATGCACAATCCTTTGCATGATCGAAATCATCATAGAATTCTGCGACCGCTTCATTGAACTTGAATTCAGAAGAAATTGCCCACATGATGTTAAAGAATTGCGCGAGGTCCGTTTGCCTCGCTTGAATGTATCCTAGAGGGTGGGGTGCCCGATGGGCACCCTTTGTAACAATCCGTCACACTAGGTTTTTGTGTATCCTGCGATACGCTACCCAGGTGATCGCTTGAATCTGCGCCGCTGAATAATACTTTTCGGTCACGCTTGAGATTAACTTAGCAGCGTCACGGTAAGCATCTTGAATCATGGCGAAAGTTTTGTCTGACATAGCAGGAACTTCTTTCAGGTTAGTTACACTGCCATTCCACACATTGTAGGCGTGACCATCAATGCAGGGAGTGTCAGAATTTCCATCCTTTGCAATGCAATGATAAAAGGCGATTGTTTTGTTTCCCCGTAGAACTTTCGTGATGAGATCATCAGAATCTAGCATCAGTTCGATGATAGAAATTGCTTTATCTTTGTTTGCACTGTAGGAGCAAACTTTCACAGAATCCCAGGGGAGATCATAACAATAGGCGCGGAGCATTGTTTCAGCATCCTCCACATTTCTATCCCATTTGTTGTTAGGAGAAAGTGCAGCGATAACACCTGCCACAGTGTTAGGATTGAAACCATACTTTTCGCCCAAAGTAACACAAACTTCGTAGGCGTTGTGATACCATTCGGCACCTGTCTGCCTGTCCAGAATGTTGCTCTGGAAATAGGTTGCGATGATCGAATCGGTGTGTGCCATGGGGGTGGGTTGGCGTTGCCAGAATCCTACAGCATCACGGGCACAGCGCAACGGGTTTTCTGATCAGGAAATCTTATGGGCGACATCAAAAATTCTTATGGCCCAGGGGTTGACTTCTAGGGGGCAGCGCCCCTACGCTAGAGGGCGGGAGGGGTGGGAAGCATACAGGTATAAAAAAACCACGCCCTCTGGCGTGGTTTTGTGTTAGATTAGAACTCTACAATCCAGTCAGGATCTTTGTTTAGATTAACCCAGAAATGGTTTCTACCGTTGTGACTGGTGAGGAATACTTTATCCTCTTTGTGTTGTTCTACAATACACTCATCAATTCCGTCCATTAAATTAGCAAATCTGTTTTTTGCTTTTTTAGATACAGGCGTGACGAATGCGGTGTCCATTGTATCAGAAATCGATTGGTTCACTGGTCGGTTTCATTGTATCATCAGAAGCGGTGATGGTGTCAAGAATCTGAAGGATTTCTTCACCATTGCTACCCTGACGAAGCATTGAAATCAGAATCGAAGTGTTTTCCATGATACGTGATACCTAGTCGAGATTTGTAAGTGTGATAAACTCGTCGAGATTAAATGTGATAATCTCGACGAGATCTGTTACTATCAGAGGGAAGCAACCAGTTGCTCGCTCTTGATCGCAGTGTTGACAAAGCGACCCACGCTACCTCGTGCGTTGATAGTGCTGGTCAGTTCGCTAACGAATTGATCAACATTGGGCACAGCGTAGGTGTACTCACGACCACCAACGAAGGTGACGGTCACTTTACCATCAGTCACATCAGAGATGCTTTCGATGGCAGAAGAAGTGAAGTTAAACATAATAAATTAAAAAAGTAAGGGTTTGAGTGAAGTGTTTTGAGCGGGATGCTTCACCCCCGCTTGTGAACCTATGATAGCATCACCAATAGTTGGTGTCAACCTCTTGGATCGGTTCGATAACTGTCACAATCTGATTATCTTCGTTGAGATAATCTGTTGTGATTTGATTCGGTCCAGTGATAACCTGACCGACAATGTAAGCAGCCAAGAGTGATTCAATCATGATCAATAATGATGACGGGACATTACACAATTGGGGTCATTCCACCAATCAGAATCCTCATAATGTTCGGATTCTTGATACTCATCTTCCGACATTGCGGGCATCGGAAGATCATCAATCCAGGTGATTTCAGGCATTGGAGTTCAGTGGTGAACGATCAAATCATACCACGGCGACCCAGTTCTGCCCACACATAGGACGGTGCTGCAGCTGGCACACCAGTGGCGGTGCTGTTCTTGATCCAGACCAGTTTGCGGGTTTGGATGTCAGAGGCGGAGACGAGGGTCATGGGGTGTTCCCGTGAACTGATGTCATCATGGCACCCATCCGCGAGAATTGCAACCCCCTGACCCATTAAAGTTTCTTATCCTTCCAGCAGTTCAGGATAGTATTCTTCAACCTCTGCAATCAGTTCTTCGTCGCTATAACCAGAGAGGTTTTCTTCGATCTGATCGCCTACCAAACGCATCAAATCTTTGGTGCTCATGTTGTCAAGGATGCGATCAATGTAGGCATCCAGAAGTTCTTGACGGTTCATGTCAGTTAGCGTAGAGGGGAAGTTTTTTGCGGAGACGGATTGCATCATCAATCATCTCACCAACCTGTTCGTAAATGTAGGAAGAACCTCCTACATCACAGAGCACATCTTGAGTGAAGACAGTAGGAAAATACTGGTCTTGATTGTCTTCTTCGTTATACTCAAAGACATCGTGTTGAGTGAATACAAACGCAGCACAACCTGCGTTCTCACCTTGACTCTCAATCATTTGGTTGATAGAGTCACGAAGTTCAGCAAGAGTTCGATACATCAGTTGTCTCCAAAGTTGTTGGTTTTGAGAACGTGGCGATAATCAATGGATTTGATGCACCAACCAGATGCAGTGCTAATCTCATCTATGAGATCTTCCTCATCATCAGCATCCCAAATCTGACCAACATAAACCTCATTGAGGCGTTCTTCAGTCATGATTTGGTCTGATTCTGACCAGTCATCCTCGTCAAGTGAACAATCAAACTCAATGGAAGTGATTTGATACTTCATGATTCAGAAGTGAACAAATGAATAATAACGCGGGTGCGCGTCTCGTCGAGATTTTATGGACAGTTCACAGACTGTCCACTAGAGGAAGAATTCCTCCAGATAATAATCTACAGTGACTTCCAGCTTTGCTGCTTCTTCTTCAATTGCAGCAGTGAATGCCTCATCAATTGACATCACTTCTTGAATTTCAGAATTCATAAGACTTTACGTACAAGTTTTCAGAGATCATCATAATGAGTTCTGCAAGAACCTCATCATCGATTTGACCCAGTTTGTTGACAATCAGATTTCCAATCGCAGTATGAAGGAAGTCTAACCAATCGTCATCATGAATCAAATCTGCTGCAACATCTTCAGCAAGTGCTGCAGCGATTTTTTTGATTGATGTGTTGGAAAGTGCCATCAACCTTCTCCTGCAGCAGTCATCAGATCCATGATCTTTTCATGAAGTACAGCAACATCGCAACCAACGATTTCGCTGCACTCATCCCAATCATCATGGAATGCAATCAGATCAGCAAGAGCAGAGAGTTCAGAGATGGTGAAGTTCATTGGGGTGGTGTGAACTGATGTCAGTATAAGGGGTGGAAGGGGTGCGGAGCACCCCGAGGTGGACAGTTACGCTGCTGTCACATAGTTGGGAATATTGACCCGCTCAACAGGTCCCCAACCGATCTTGTATGCTTTCCAGTTACCGTTCAAATCGAACAGGTATGCATACTCTTCACCGCACATTTTACCAGAGACAAATTGATCAAAATCAGTATGATCAACATCTAACTCTTCACCACGCTCTGTATGATACAAAGGTTGTGGTTCACGAGTGTGAGAATAAGACCAAATGCCAGCATCATCCTCTATAATATTGCCCTCCTTATCACGAAGAGCAGCACTATCCCAGGTACGATTTGTACGAAGACATGACATCGAACCACCATTAATCAGGTCCTGAACATCATCGCGGTTCTGATAATGCTCTACCAGAATCTTACCATTGTGTTCAACATAACCATCCCAGTGGCAGTAAACACTAACCACAGAATGATCAGGAAGTTCGTAACCGATGCGAGAACGAGTGCCCATTGGGTTGAGGTGTGTTGGACTCCGCCAATATAACCGCTGCAAACCCACCATGCAACCAACCAGTGGACTGCTCAAAAACTGGCACATCATCGGATCTTTTCCGATCTTCTGTGCTATTTTATAAGGACAACCAGCGCCCTTAGGGGAACGGCAGAGGGGTATCTGCCTGATCAACACATCGACACCGAACCTGCAAACTTTTTTATAAAAAGTATACAAAAACATAAAAAGACCTTATGTGCCCCCACCTTGACACATAAGGCCCTTTATGTTATATTGAGGAGTTACGCCTCACCAGATATCAGAATCCAGATCCTCAATATAAGCATCGCACTTCTCACCAGATTCAAGTTTAAACATCTTCTCCCAATTAATATTGTGAGGATCAAAGTCACCAAGAACGTCGAGTTCCAGTGTGACGCGATAACGATGCTTACGGGCTTGATCGTAGATAGTTGTCATGAGAACTTTGTGCGAACTGTAGTAATCTTACTCCACACTTACCGTTGTGTCAATACCTTATAAGAATGTATTGATAACGATGCATTATATATGACACAACGAGAACTTATATGATACCATATGTGGATTCGCCCACATCTCGTCGAGATTTATGATTCTCAATAAGGATTTGTTATTGAGAATAACCGCGCAGGTCTCGTCGAGATTTTATGATGATCTTATGAGTCTTGATGCACATCTCGTCGAGATTGTCAAGTGCCCGTCTCGTCGAGATTTTGTGCGAATCCTTATATTTTTCTTCGCGGGTCTTGACGTTTTTTTGCGGTTGTGCTATAATACGCTGCCTAAGATCACAAGGATTCAGAGGGATTCAGAGGGATTATAAGAGCATAAACCACTGTATTCTCAATAAGTATTTGCAAATGAGAATCAAGAACAAAAACACACTTTTATATTTAAAAATACATTTAATTAATAGAAAAACCTTTTTTTAATGTTATTTTGTCAATTTTCATATCATTTTCAAAGATTTTATAACGGAATGCATTACAAGAACTATGAGGTGGAATAATAACAGGAGTATAATATCCAGTGAATGCAGTATAACAATGTTTAAAGTCTAATACAGAATCTCCACACTTTAACATTGGACGAATCACAAGTAAATAAGGTTCATCAATCTCTGGTAACTTAAACTGTATGATACGATTTGACTGATAGTGTTCTGGATTATTAATATCAAACACATGAGTGCCAATATGTTCAAATTCATGTGTTTGATAGATGTCTTGCAATAGATTGCGAACACCTACAAAAGTGCTATTTTTATCCACAAGATGAACATGATGATAATAATGATCTGCTGAGTGAATAACATTATTATAATATTCAGCAAATTTAGGAGATAAACCCAGGTCTAATGTTACTCCTCTTGAGATACCTGGATTATTCTCAATATTAATCAAATGACTATAATCTTGAATAGTTAAACGTATAATACTAAAATGAATGATATATTCAGATGGTAGTATTTTAAAGGGTAATGGGACATTAAATGCACTACCCATCATATCATTCCAGATAAAAGATCCTACCAATTCATGAAAGAGAATATCAACATCTTTAACATTATATGAATCAAATTTAGATGCAATGAATTCATTATTAATCACATGAATCTTTTTAGATAAACCCATTTTTTTTGCTACATTTTGAATATGAGCAGCAGACTTTGGATTTTGTTCAAAACAGGTTACATGCTTTGCTTTATGCTTTAATGCTAGGAATGCTAGAACACCACTACCTGAACCAACATCAATACAACGTTTACCTTTACATTCTTTTAGAATTTGATCATAATAACTTAATCGCATTGATTCATTAATCAGTGCAATACCATTATATTGAGAGTCTATCTCTTTATTGAGAGACTGCATTCTTTCACTATAATTCTGATCAAAGTCCATTAAATGCCACTTGCTGATTCTCAGTTAATTTATAAATCTTTTGACCTTCAAGTTTATAACTCCCTGGTGGTAGTCCTAATTGACCAGGAAGTTCCTTTGTATCATTTACAGTGATATCAATCACCTGATCATTCAACGGTGTAACTTTACGATATGCTCGATTCGCAGGATTCAATGCTACCATCATTTGTGCATCACTGAGCAATGCACATTGACATATATTCTCTCCTGTATTCAGATTCACAACCACATAATAACTCACAGTTTTACCTCAATCACTTGTGATGCACACTTACCACCAAAACCAAAACTATTATTCACTGTACGCAGAACTTTTGATGTCTTGAAGCTACGTGGAGTCCTTATAAGTTGCCTTGATACATCATACTCTGCATTCTTCAGATTATAACAATATGGCATCACACCATTCTTCATACTCAGAATACCGTAAATACATTCCAATACAGATGCAGCAGCAAGTGTATGACCAATCTTTGATTTAGGTGCATAGATTGGAATATCAGGCAAATACTCACGCAATACATCATATTCTACTTCATCACCAATCGGTGTACTTGTAGCATGTGCAGAGATCACATCAATCGTATCAGGTTCAATACCATCCAATGCTTTATCCAGTGCTAATCTTGCACCACGTCCATCAGTGGCAGGACTTGTTAAATCCATTGCATCACTTGCACAACCAACTGGATATAACTTTGCATGAACAGTTGACTTATAGTGTTGTACTTTATCCTTTGACTGTAAAATTAAAATACCCGCGCCTTCTCCCATCACAAATCCTTCACGATTCTCATCAAATGGAGAATTATGATTACCCAGTGCGCCAATGCCAGCGAAGTATTTTAATGCCATCTCAAAGACTCCAGCATCTGCTCCACCTACAATCACATAATCATACTCATCCAGTATCCTCATCGCATAATCAATTGAATACATTCCAGTCGCACAACTTGCATAGATTGCCAGTGATGCCCCGTGAAACTTATAATGACTCGTAATCTGTCCTACAATCATATCGGGAATACGATTCACAATCTTAAATGGATTTACCCTCTTATTCTCTTTGAATCGTTGGAAGTTACCATCAAGAAACTCCACATCATTTGATACACTTGATACAATTACAGCAACATTTGATGAGTGTGGTAGATTTGCCATCTTCAGTGCCTGTTCAGTTGCATGAAGTGCCATCTGTTGTGCCCGCGTCATGTTAGCGGTTATTTTCGGCGTAAACGCCTCGGGAAGTAGAATATCATGCAAACATGGAATACCATACTGAATCTTATGATCTCCCATAAAATCTAGCTTTTGAATGGGATTATAATCATTCATCAAATTCAAAAAGCAATCACCAGGAGTATTTCCCAGTGCATCAATCATCCCATAACCAACAACATACGCAGGATTCACCATACTGTACTAACCTCCAAATCCCTTGACTGGTTTCTTCTTCTCTATTCTATCAAGAACTTCCACATGTGACAACTCATCAGATTGTGCCCATACCTGATATACTTCCATATAATCATCAAGAATCAAACGCTCACCACGATTGGATACAACGGCATAACGATGTTTGTCATACGGTGCATCTGATGTGCGAGTAAAAGTTTTAAGATTCATTTTTTGCCCATATAATGAGTGAATTTGTATTTTGGATTATAACGGCGAATATACTTCTCTGCATGTTCTTGGCATTCAAACCAACATGTTCGCTTCTCATCTAAATTATCAATTCTCCATAAAAAAGATTGCCACGGGAACAATTCCTCATCCCGTGACTTTGTAATCTTAATCGGTGACTCTTTAATCTTCTTCATCTACAATTCTTTGTGGTCCTTGAATAAAGTAATTGACAATCACAGACAGAATAACCAGAATACCGTAATAAGTTAGGAATGTCATTTAGAGAATCGTTGTGCCCAGAGGTTGTAGGATTTATCACGCACACGCTTTAACAACAGTGTACGCTCATTGTCATCAATACTCAATTCCATCGAAGCATCAAGAAGATGATTCAATGCAATGTTAATCATCTCGTGTTCCTCTGCATCAACGCAGAGATTCATTTCGGATTCAATCATAGTTTACTTATTCGATATGACAGTCAGGGTGAAAGGTTTTAAGTTGTTCACAGATTTGTTGCTGACGATTCTTATAACCGTCAAACATTTTGTTGTCACGTTGAATTAGAAATACATTCCACATCAGAATACCAATGACGGCAAGGAAGATGTAGGTGATTTGTTTGCTAGTCATCATTAACAATAAACAGGGTTAAAATCATCATCGCAAAGATTAACCTCAACGCGACGAACATTTGGTGTCTGATTGAAGATACGCTCGCACAGTGTATCAGAGTTACAGCGTGAGCGAGCGTAGTCTACAAACCGTTGACCATCAAGTGTTTCAATCGTAATACGATACCTCACTTGATGTCACCTTCAGCAATCAGACCCATCACCTCACGAGCAGTGGCAGCAAAGTCGATGTGATCCTCAAGACCTTCATCACTGTAGACCTTGAACACATCAGTCTCTTTGTAGGTGTCTACAATCAGAGCACAGGCATCATACAGAGCAGCAAGGTGATGTGCTTTGGATTGGAAGGAGAGTGCCATACGGTGTTCCCTTGATTACCTTGTAATTATAGAGTGCCTCAGAACTCACGCAGGAGTTCGTGTGGCAGTTCTTCAATTGGCCACTCCTCATCCAGGAGTGAATCCAGTTCCATGTCAGTGTCCAGCACAGAGCGCAGTTGATACTCGTTGTAATCGTAATCCATGGTAAGTTCAGTCCTCAATGTTGAATCGGGTGTAACCAATAGAGTCATTGTAACTCTTGAGCAACTCTTTAAGAGTTTTACCAGTGCGGTCAAACGATTTTACAATCGTATTGTTCTTCATGTCAAGGAAGACAATTTGACCATGCAATCCCATTGCAGATGCAATCGGATTCTTACGGAACGGTTGCATACCTTCAGCAGCAACATGACGATCAAATACTTTGATTTGACCATCTTCACCATAGGATGCCAGATACTCCTGCAAAACAGGAAGAATCTCCTCTTCAATGAACGGAATACGCTCATTCTGCTTCTGTTCTGCCTGAATGGCATCTTCAATCAGTTTTTTACCCTGACGGAACAGAAGACGATCCTCACGGTCAAGATTGGACAGACCAAATGCTTTGACATAGGTGAGATTGTCCTCGTAGAAGGCAATCGCAGCGGAGTTGGACATGCAGTGTTTGTTGACTACCCTCATAGTATAAAGGGCACTCCAGCGAACCAGAGTGCCCAGTGTGCCAGCTATTGAAGTGTCACTTAGAACTTACAAATGCGTTGATTTTATCTGCAAGACTTTCGATGTCAGTATATGAGGGGAACTGAGGATAATCCATTTTAACTGAATGTTCTTTGTTCCACTGTTCAACTAATGCAAAATTAGCATGGTATTCATCTTGTGCCAAACCATTCGCTTGTTGGAAGATTTGGAATCGAAGTTCGTAAGGTGTCATTGTGTTACTCCTGTGTGTGATGTGTGAGTGTATTAAACTCAGACATAACTATAATCTAAATATTCAAAAATGTCAAGCATACAATGAAGACCTTTCAAGAGTTTAATGAAGATCTAAACCAACTAAGAAGAGACTTGCAAACTCTTGATCGCCAATCAGCACCAAAAAACAGAATGACTGCAAGAAGACAAGCAGCAAGTACATCAAGTGCAGACAGAGAAGCAGAATTTAAACAAAAAGCATTAGATAGACAAAATGCCGCCAAAGAGAAGGCGGCACAGATAAAACAACAGAGATTAGATAGATTAGAACGTCAATCTCAAGGTTGAGGTTTTGGTTTTGCTACTGATGCAGTATAGGGAACCTTGCCAGTCTCATGATAATTGATAATATCATACTTAAACTTACACTCTAATGGTTTTTGATTGCATAGTTTAAGTGCATCGTCAAAAGACGATTGGGCATAAAATGCACCACCAGTAATAAATCCAAGCACCGCTGTTAGGATAAAACTTGGATACAACACATAATCCTTCATAATCATAATTCAATCCCAAGAAACATTTTGAAGTAAGAATCCAGGCATTACATATGTCCATGCACCAAATTCTTGAATACCACCAATCTTATACTGCCACTTATATTCATATTTGTTATGACTATCCCAAGTCATATAACCCTTCTCTTTATCAAATCGACCTTTGATAGTCAGACCAAACTTATTAGAGAAGATGTTACGAGTGCGAAGAGCACCACCAGTCTCACGAGTTTCTACTACCTTACATGTATCATGATAGGTTTGAAGTCCTGCCTCCAATACACATGGACTCTCATATGCAAATGGACGATAAGTTTTTGGTTTTGGTGGTGCAGTCTGTGCAAATACAGGTGCAGCAATTAGAATGGTAGAAATTGCAAGAAGTTGCTTAATCATGAATCTTTTTTGAATAAGTTGTGATAGTGTAATACTTCTGGGTTTTCTAGGTCTTTACATCTGGGATAGAATACACCATCTCGATAACAAGACTTCTCTGGTTCATAATAAACCTGAGCTGGTTTAGGATAATCTCTCTCACAGATGTAAATCTCATTTACACATAACTGTAACAGAGTGAATAGTGCAGAGTACATTATACCACAACTCTCCAACAAACGGTAGCATTGCCTTTTTTGGCAGATTCGATGTGAGAGAATGCAGCGTAACTCAAATCCAAATCAGCATGTGAATAAGGTCCACGATCATTTACTCTTACAATTACCTGTTTACCATTATCTTGGTTGGTTACCCGTATGCGTGTACCCATAGGTAGATAAGGATGAGCTGCAGTCCAACGATAAGCATCAAACCGCTCACCATTTGCCGTAATTTGTCCATGAAATCCATCTCCTATACCATAGAAAGTGGCAATCCCACAAGCGAGACCAGCAATGATTGACATGATTGGTGAATAACGCATAATCATTATAACTTCACCAGAGGCGTCCCCGTGCCCCTGTGTGCCACTTGTTTTGCTGTCTACTATAGATTCTCCAGTTCTTCTGCTATTTTGAACATTTCCTGAGCAGTCTTAAGATTCATCTGTGGACATTCATCAATTAACGTTCTGACAAATCCTGCCAATGCCTTTGTGCCAATTTTATCTTTTTTATCATGAGTAGTTTTGAGCAGAATATTCATGGTTCTCAAATACTCTTGTTCTAATCTTTTTGCTCTGGTTGACATCTTAACTAACAATTGTAAATGAACGTTGATCTGGATTCTCTAATCCTATGTAGTGTGGTTTATCAATAATATATTCTGCAAGGTCTCTGGTTTGATCATAACCACCAAGATCTATTTTAATCGCACCTAAACCAATTTCTGCAAAAGCATTCCTTGTCTCTTCATCATGACCTTGCATCCAATACTTAGGATATATTACTTTCTTAGTATTTGACAATTGAACGCCCCACATACCAAATGAACTATTTGCCATAATATGATAATCACACATTGACATTAAACAAAGTTCAAATGAATAATTATAAAGATTATTTGCAATCTTCTTTTTATATAATGGATGTAATTCTTTTGCAAGTCTCACCATCTCTTGATTTAACTCCTCTTGAGTCGGGGTGGATGGTATTAGATTATCATAAGCGTGTTTAGCTAATGCTGCTTTATAATCAAATCTACACTCTCCAGAAGCATCAACCAATCTATCCAACTCTTGCCCTACATCACAATTAATAAATTCATTATCATTGAATATATCAAGAACAAAAGTAAATCTCTCTGGATCACTTGCAGTTAGAATAGGATGAGTTAAAATATAATCTTTTACATTACAAAAAATAAGAACAGGAATATCTTTTGGTAGCAACTCTAATGCTTCTTTATAGTAATCATCATCAATTAAAAACATTCCAGATTGAAGATCTTCAAAGTCACCTCTACGTAGATGCATTGATACTACTTCTTGCCCATCAAATTGGGACATAAACTTTTGGCACTTCTCAACAATCTCTGGTCTAAAGTGCAGTTCTTTTTTAACAGATTCAAAATTAGCAGGATCAACCATACTCTTAACAGTGGGATAACCATATAATTCACAATTATCCTCCACCATTGCAACAACTTCTTCAAAAGAGTTATCATCCAAAAACTCAATTGGTTTTAAATCCGCATCAAGTTCATCTTTAATGCTGTTAAATTGTAAATTGGTAAATGTATTTCTAAGTGCTTTTAATCCATTTGTATTGATAGTATAACTATACCCCGTTCTATTTGCAATGGAACGCATTAACATATATGAAGATATTTGATATCCTAATCCAGTTCCAGTAGCAGCAAAATCTTGATGAAATTTAATCATGTCGCGCAAATTATCCAGTGTTATTATTTAGAAATATATCTCCCAAACCCCATCACATTTGACACCATGACCCTGTAGTGTGATCCTACGATCATTTAATGCCAAATTATATGCAGGAGCGATCTGGTGTTGTAATGGACCAATAAAATAAAACATTTTACCAGGAATATAAGGAATCACAGTTGGTGTTCCATATGCACCATACTCAAGCGATTTGATTGCTTTTGCATAGTCATCATTTGCCTCATAGCATTTAATAGATTCTTCATTCCATGTGTTGAGACCAGCACCAGTTTTAGGAACCTCTAAACAAAGAGTAAATGACAGGCAATTCTCAAGGTCTACCTCATTATATTGATTCCATACTGTACCATGCCTCTCTTGTTGAAGATCCACATGAATAGTTGCACTTGGACGTTCCATATATTCTTTTGTTGCTGGCTTTGGTTCTTGTCCAGGTTTACATCCAAATATATGAAATCCAGGGTATGCTAAGGATTCATTTAGACGACAAGGACCAATCTCATAATACAAATGATAAATCACAGTATCATATAACCAATCAAAATAGTCTTTGAGTAATGGATTTGTCTGCATAGTCATCATGGTATACACCTGAGTGTTAACCATACAATCAATATATGTTGCAGGACCTAGAGTATAGAAATCCACTGGATTCTCATCATCAGGAGAGAACCCAGTGTTTGCACAGTAAATTCCTCTTGGAATCCACCAATCATCCAATAAATTAATTCGTTCTAATGTGGCATCAATTCCTTGTTGATCCAATACATCTAGGTATCCTGCAGTTATCATTCAAACTCTCCTCTTTGATTTTTAATTAAAATATTTGGCACAACTGGTTCCTCCATCATTATCTCAACATAAACCTCTGTTTTGTCGTTCCAGTGTCTTATGACCCCCGCGACAATGCAAATATTAGTAATGAGATAAGTGATGAATATAAAAGTGCGTAAACAAGCAATGTGGTCTGATTCTTTGTCATCACTGGTTGCTTTCTCCCCCAGCGCCTTTGCCCAAAGTCTCCAAATCTTCATAAATGGACTCTCTTGTTGTAATGTATTTAAGTTCCTTCCATTGATCAACATAACATAAAACAAGTAGTCTATCATTTCTATGAAGACTACATGCCTTATAATTGGTGCGATCTTTGGGGCGGACAGATACCTCAATTGTGATATACTCTCTGTCCTTAAAATAAACCCATCCCTCTACACCCTTTGTCCATTCAACATAATCGTTGACTTCTGGTTCATACATCGGTCAAATCATTGATAAACAACCAATCATCTGGTTCCTCACCATCAACAACAAATTCACTGTGAAGAGCATCTGCATCATCAAGATTGTAACTATCAACAAGTTGACTTACACGATCCATGAAGAATTCCTCACAGTGAGTGATGCATCTCTCATGCATCAGGTCTGACTTGATACTCATTTAAAAACTCCTGAATTTGGGTCATTTCCTTCAGGATGCATTCTAGTTGGGATTCCAGATATGTCAACCTGTGCTGTTGAGCAGCGATAAAGTCTGGGTCTTTGATTGCGATCATGTGGTAAATTGCTCCACTACACAGGAACCAACATCTTCTGCGATGGCATACACACGAGCATTCATAATGTTTTCTCGCAGGTTACTGTAGTGATGCTCATAAAAATTACCATCATCCTCAGCAGCGATGAGGTCAAAACATTCATCATCACTCTCTGCAATTACATTCCACAGTCCACCATACTCAGATGAGGGGAAGGGAACATAGTGATCAACGATGTAAAAATACTTTTGTGCCATTGTTGTAAGTAAAGAACTCCTCAATTGTAGAAGAAAAGAATCAGTGTGTCAAGCAGCAAACAGATTGGAGCAGTGCTCACTCCACTCATTGTAAGAGTCAAAGCAGTCATGCTCCATGGCATCAACCTCCTCCCAGCAGAGAGGTGCCTGATCCAGAGTCAGCAGCATACCAGTCCTAGGACATGCCCACAGACCAGAAGCGTAGAGTTTGAAGTGGTCTTGAATGGAAGTCATGGTTGAACCTGTTTGGAACATACTCATTATAGGGGTAGAACCACCCCTACGTGGGGTGGTAGTGTGCCAGCTAGAGACCTGTCCACACTCTACCACTATCACACATGAATGTGAGTAGATACTTCTCCTCATTCTCATGTGCTTCCACCTCATGTGGTTGGTCAGAATAATCCAACTCCTCCACATTAATTCCCTTATAAATCCTTTTCCCTTTATTGAGTTTCATTGTTCCATCAATCCACTGCTTTACATGAATCAATTCATGCAGCAAAGTTGATGCATACAGTCTTTTATTCATATTAGACTGCATTTCAATCAAAAAGGTGCGTGGATAGCGTTCTCCACCCATAATATCACAATATCCATATGCACCCTCTCTCTTCATACCGCGATGACTCACAGTAATATCAATCTTGTGACGAGGATAGAATTTGGTGATAAACCAAATCAAAATGTCCTCGCAAAGCTTTTTATGGGCACCATACCCATTGATTTCATAGTAAAACATCAAAAACCACCTGTGTAAGACGTGTTCCCCAGTGCAAGAACCAAATGAATGACCCCACAAAGATAAGTTTATCAGTCTTTGTCATGTTTTTGTTCATCAAGGTAATTAAAGAAGGGGGAGAATAGGACAAATCCTCCCCATGCAAATCCTGCTAGGATGATCAGTGCATAGATCATCGAGCGTAGAGATAATGACCTGCCCAATCAGCGTTGGCAAGTAACCATTCACGCTGATTGAGAATACGCAGATCGTAGCGAACACCTTTGGCAGGAGACTTCCAAGATGCAGACTTGTAGACTTCACCAGTCTTCTTGTCAATGAAGCAATGCACACTACGAGAGTTGGGCAGTTTGCCACCATTGTCAATGCTCATGATAACTTTGTGATATTTTTTACCACTCTCAAAAGTAAAGTCATAACCACAATGACCATTCTTCAAGTCAACAATACATGCTTCGTGATAGTTAGTATCTTCCCCACGTTGAAGAGACTTGTAATGACCACGAATACTGTAATCAATAAAGTTTTGACGCAGAGCATCACACAACAACCAAGTCCACTTGGTCACATTGAGTTGGATTGTGTTGCGGGCATCCTGCTCAGCAACATACTGGTCAAAGGTGGAAGCAGTCATGAGAGGTGTTTGTTTGAACTGAAGTCAGTATAAAGCAAAAAACCACCCCAGAAGGGGTGGTGTGGACAGTCTTCAAAGTGTCACTTGTTCATCTGAAGAGTAGGAACAGGCATACCACCTTCAGTGGGCACATAGATGGTTACATTACCATTCTTAGAACCATCTTCGATACCAGTGATATACAGATACTGAAGATACTCACGGTTATCTTTCAGCGAATCACCGATGATTTGGTTTGCCTTAGCAACACCAGTGGCACGAATGATTTCAGCATCAGCAAGTTGTTGAGCACTATCTTTTTTTGCTTGTGCTTCCAGAACTGCTACCTGGCGGGTATATTCTGCTTTTTGCAGTTCTGCTTTACCAGCAAGAGATTGTTGCCACACATTGTATTGGGGACCACCAATAAAGATGAGACCACCAATCACTACCACACCTACAGCAATAGCAGCAACTGCAGGGTCAATAAATCCGTTTTGTTTGTTCATTTGTCACCTTCGATAGTAGATTTGAGCAGTTCATCCATAGTGCGTCGAGCACGATAGTTTTGGATAATATCCATCACACAATAACCAAAGGCAAATCCTGCCATAATTGTGGTAATCATTTAGAAGAAACTCCAGAGGGTTTGAAAATCATATTAGCAAGTACAATCATAACAAAGTTCTGCCAGAATGACAAGGTTACTCCAAACCAAGACAAAATCATCCCAACTAACCACGCTTCAAATAATAGAATAGCAGTGGCAAAAACAAGAGCACCAAAAGCAACACCAAGAGCAGTAGAAGTTTTCATTTTTTAAAAAGAGAGTAAACTAGCATTCCAAGAATAACGTAAAACATGAACTTGAATACCTTCATGCATCATACCCCTGAACCTTTAGGATAGCACGACGAGCATCATAAGCTTGAGTCTGAGAAGCAAACTCTGCTATCTTCTGATAGGTGTCACGATGATACAATCCCCAACGTGTGCTGCCATGGATACCACGGATAACGTAAGGATTGTCAAGACCCAGGGGGTAGGGTTTCATGGTTGTCTTCTGAAGGACTCTGTAAGTCTACTGCCAAATCCAGGGAATCCTCTGCCTCTGGTGGACACTCTTCATACTGTCCCAAGACCCTATTGCAATGCTCAAGAATAGCATCTACAAAGTCTTGTTCTGTCCATGTGTTAAACATAGACTCCTCTGGATCATTCTCATCCCATGAAATAGTAAATGATCCGTCTTGTTCTTCTTTTACATCAATTGCCATAATCGTCATCCCATGGTGCTTTACGTTCTAACAGTTTACGAAGTTTCTCTACAGATTCTGGGTCTGGTGGTGAATTGATTGCCTCTACCAGTCTATCATATGCCTCTTCTGAAACATAAATTACTGGTGGTCTTTGGTCAATTCTCAACTTACGCTCAGGGGAAATGGTGATATTATATGGGTCATCATAAGGATAGATGTATTCCATATACCATCCCAGAGATAGTCCTTCCCAGAACTCATCATAACCCCAAGTATCACCATCATTATAACAATCCAGACAGTTCCAGAAGTTATGGAATCCATCAAGGAAGAGTTCCCATTTTGTAGGTTCTTCAAATCTCACAACTCTCACCCATACTCTCTAAAATACTGCGAGCGAAGGAAACCAGTCCATACTTTTCACCATCAGCAAATACATCATAATCATGTGGTGGATATTCATAATAATCTCCACCACCTTTACCATCATAACAATGAGTTTCTCTTGCTAAAATTTTAAGTTCTTTAAGTAGAAATGTAAGTTTTTGTTCGTCAGTCACAGGTTTCATCACTCCACCAATAGCTCAGTTTATCACCAACAGCAGAAATATTCAAGTGATAGATTTTATCACTCTCTGTATAGACACCAATCCAGAGTGTCCTCTCATTCATACTTTCCAGATGAAACATCTGAATGTCTTGAAGCACAATCTCATCAGGATTTTCAGTAAATCTGCTCACTTCAACACCTCATCAACATCAATACCATCAGGTAATCCAGCAATACCAAGTTTAAATCTTACAAAAGAAATAAAGTCAATTGCATCTTGTTCATAAACATAATGCCCACCATTGTTATCACTTTCAGTGTAATTGGTGAAGTAATCATCAAACACCATCATAATCGCAAGAGCACGGGATTGGTCGTGCTTCGTGATCGCAGTGTGTGGGTGTGCTACAATCTTTTTGATGCACTCAAACAACTCTTCACGAGTGTATGAGAATGCTTTTGCTTCTGGATCAAGTTTGTAAGTCATTCATCATCCTCCCAGAAGTTCTTCCATTCTACCTTATCTTCATCAGTCATTTCTTCAATGATAAAAGCACTTACATCAGATTGCAGAAGACCCAAATCTTTGATAATCATATTTGCCACATCATTTGCCAAATAATCACCAAAATCTTCTGGACTTTTCAATTCATCAAATTGGTGTTCAGCAGGATTGAACTTTACACAGAAGGTGATTTTATAACCTTCAACACAGTCTTTTGACTTACGCAATACCTCTTTGCGTTCATCAATTTGTTTTGCAAGTTTTTGGAGTTCTTTATAAGAAAGTTTAGAAATGTCAGTCATTCAACCAACTCCATATGCTTCAAGAATTCCACGAGCAAGAGCAATCGCCAAATCCTTCTGTGAAATACTCATATCTTCACGAGCACCACCAGAACAAGAAGTAATGAAAATACCAGCATTATCTACTGTGAGTTCTACTCGTTCAGTTTCATTTTCATTTTCGGGATTAGTCCAAGTAAAGACATCAATCTTACTGCGGAGCACATCAGTTCCAGGAAGTAAAGTGTAGAAGTTAGACATTAGAGTTCTGTGTGTACAAGTGTATTATAGGGCATCCAGGTCGGTTCTGGTGTGTCCTTGTGACGGTTGTTCAGGTATCACAAGGCTCCTCAACACCTTACGAAGAAACTGAATAGAACCATAAAACTCTTCACCATCTTGACCACCAATCACAATCCAATCAATCTCTTCAAGGGCAAGTTGAATTTTCTCATTTGTGGTGAGTTCTTCAAATCCTTTTTCGGCAAGTTCTTTTCTTTCAATCGCAGCAAGATGTTGGAATGCTTCCTTATGTTCTTCCATAAGGTTCTTTGCGATGTCTAGGACTTTGTTTTCTTTTTCTCTTCGTGCTGCTTCCTCAAACATTTCATCAGGGTATGGTTCAGACATAACTACTCCTATTTCTATACCAGCTAAAATCACGTTTGATACAAATTATATCACAACTAAAATACAATCGTCTATAACGAATGAAAAATCCACACACAGTAGTATCACCAATATGAATAGCAATCCGTGGGAACCATTCCTCACCATGATATTCATCCCACTGTAGTGAAAAATCTAATAGGGCATATCTACCGTGCGGAAGGATTTGTAAGAACCATTCCTTACCATAATCCTCGTAAGTTTCGTAGTCAAAAAGTTTCATTTTAGTTTTTCTTGAAGTTGCTCTGCTGTATAAGTATCTCCATTATAATCATAATACTTGTCTTCTGTTCCTAATACTCGTTCGCAAATATAAATCCCACCAGAAACTTGCGGAAACTCACCTTCCACCCATTCTTGGACATAGTTAATATCTCCAACATAAGAAGGGAAAAAAACATCACCATTCCAATAATCTTTATGTCGTTCCAAGAACTTTACAGTTTCTTTTGCCAAACTTGTATCTGGTTTAGTGGATACAAGTTTGAGATTAAAAATGGCAAGTAGTTTGTTGATTATGTTAGTCATACATCCCACTCCCTAGCTTCCCAATCCATCAAGCACATGTTAGTTTGCTCCTTGTCAGTGTAGTTATCGTAGGCATATTGACGACACTCTTCTTCTGTGCCCTCAAACAACATTTCATATAGTTTGTGGTCTCCATCGTAGGTGATCTGATACAATCCCCACTCATCATAGCAGTCAGGAAAAAAAGGCATTATCGTAGTTTCTCCCTAATTGTTCGGATACACTCATTCCATTTATAACTGTTAGTGTCGTGTTCTTTCGGCAACCAATAGTCAATATTATCTACCAAATCATCAATGCAAGTTTCCATATCATCATTATTATCAAACACTCTCCCCCACCAAGTCATACAAACATCATAGAGAGTTTCTGGTTTAGGATAAGCATACTTGATTTTATCAAATACACTCTGGGTCTCATCATTTAACTCAACATACTTATCAATCAGTTTGAGTTCTTCAAGTGTGAGTTCAAGTGTAATTTTGTCAGTCATCATACCCACCCAGCAAAACTAAAGATGTATTCAAGTCCCCATTCTAGTGTATGAGGTGGTAATTCGTCAATATGTTCAAATGCAAGTCGTCTTGCTTCCAGGATGCGTTCTTTACCTATTGCAAGTAGATTTGCTTTAGATCCTTTGAGAAACTCATTAAAATCTTCTTGATTGTTTTGTTTCGCACCAGAGATATACAATCGTCTCATTTCAGTGAAGAGTTCCGCAGTTTCAGGTGCAAATGTAACCACTTTATCTCCTACAGGTATTTCCATACGCTTCATACATCCCATAGAGAACTTCATGGCATCTCTGACTTCATCAACAGTCAGTGTATCATCTTCACCAGCACGATAGGTGTGTTGAATAATACCATTCGTACATTCAATCACTCGCAACAGAGCAATCTTATCTTTTTCTACATCGGGCAGAGCTTCAAATCTCGTTGTCCAGTCAATCATAATCAGAAACCCTTTGTCTTTTTGCTTTTTTTCGGTTCTTTGTGATCTAGAACCTCAACGTGACTTAAAAAATTACCACCACGCTCAAACCACCTACGCTGCACATCTTCATAATTATCAAAGATAACAGATTCGCCAGTGCTTGTTACTAATTTATAATCGTGACGGAGATATGGTTCGTCAGATGTTTGACGGAAATAGCGTGGATCAGAAGGATCAATAAGTTGAGTCATTCAAGTGTAATTGCAGTGCGTGGTGTTGACGGTGTTCGGCGGATAGATGATGCTTTGAATATTTTAGCAAAAGAAGAGTCCCATACAAGTTCTTCATCTGCCTCTGTTAGCGGACCCCAACGGGAGGTGGCAAGTGCTGATTTGAGTAGTGTTTTGATAAGGTCAATCATTTTTTGTAAAACTCTATTTTTAGTTGCATAATAAGTAAATCAAGTTTATCTTCAATACGAGTAAGTCGTTCCTCAATAGTATCCATACGATACTCATCAATTGCTTCTTTCTTTACTGAATAGGGGTCAATCGTAGCCATAGTTCCTTGTAGTGAATTTAGTAGTGGTTCGTCAAATAACATAATCAGTGTGTCCTCAAAGTCCAGTGTTGAACATAAGTGAGCCAAGGTTCTTCTTTCTGTTCCATTGTAGCATACCAGTGCCGTCCAAATTCATCCAGAGCATCAAGATGATGAACTCCGTGTTTATCAATCGCACGGGAGATATGCTTGAATGTTTGTGGTTTAGTAGTCATACGCCGTCCCCTGTTTCCATCCATTGATGAAGTTGTGCCTCAATAATGGATTTGATTTGTAGCAGATCATCTAACCGTGCTTTTGCTTCATCATACTCTTCACAGAAGTAATCAAATCGTGCTGTGTGATCTTCTTCATGAGCATAGTTTCCTTCCTCACGGATCTCCCATTCAATATCAGAACAACGTGCCCTGGTATCATCGATGAAGTATTCTAGCGTATCAATCAAGCTCATTGATAATCCTCCTCGTCAAAAGTAAAGTATTCGTAGATAGAAGACATCACTGCCTCCTCAATGTGCTCTATTATAGCACCTTCAGTAGGATTCTCTACATGTTTGTGTGCTCGTGCATACCCACGACGCACACCTTCTTCAATCGCCATCTCAAGAATGACACGCATTTTAGGTTTCATAATGCCTCAATTTCATCAGCAATTTGTAGCATTTCCTGTTTCCAGGCAGTAAATGGGTGACTGGGATTGTGTGGGAGGATTTGATGTGCCGTCTCACGAATAAGGTGTGCGATAGCATATTTCCTATCATAGCAGTTTTTGTTTCTCATACTTGCCCACTTTCTATCATAGGACTTCATAATCTGCTGGGCTTTAGTCATAATACTTCCCATTCAGTTTCCCAATGGCAGTCTTCACTTACATTGACCCAGAAGAAGTATTTCTGGTTTTCACTAGCAAGAAACAACATACCATCTCCTTTGTCTTGCTCAACAACACAGATAGGATTACCATCCATAGAGTTAGCAAGACGGTTCTTTGCCTTGCTAGATTTAGGTTTTACAGTGACTCTTCGCATTGTTCCTCATCAGTCAGGACAGTTCCCATAGGACCTTTCTTAAGTCGTTCCCACTCTTCTTCTGCTTGCTGCATATCATCAAACTTCGTTTTTAGGTCTTCACCCAAAGTCAGTTCAAACTCATCAGCAACCTTACGCATATCTTCGTAACTTCTTTCCTCACTAAATGCAACACTACAAGCACCTTTCATAATGTTGATGTCATTATGACCCATTGCACGGGCAACAGTTGCGAAGAAACGAAACAGTTGATGAACATTAAGGTCTTCAGCAGGAACCTGAAAAGTATAATGCTCTTCAGGAAGCATACTAAGATCATATCCACTACTATAAGAAGTGGAAGTCCATTCAGTATCAAACTTAACCTTGAGAGTTGCTTTGTAAGTCATTGGTTTGTTGTGTATGAGAATATTATAGGGCAGGGTGGGGCAGAGTCAAGGGTGGGTGTGACAGTTTCAATACTGGTTTCTGGGAGATTCTTCATCTAATTTTTCCAAGTAACCAAAATTCCAAGTGCGTGAGAGAATATCAATATCAAATCCAAACTTATAAACCCAAAAAAGAATACTAAGAAGACCATTAGCTCCAGAACTAATTTGCAAATAAGGCCATCCAGCACTATCATTCCAACTTACAGACAATTGGATTAATGAATAGTTTTTAATGAACTTAGGAAAGTGTCTTCCAGTATTCAAAATTTGAACATACCAGTCATGTCCAAAGTCAACTCTGTGCTTAAATTTAATTAGTTTCATCGTCTTCTCCAAATAAATTTACATCAACACCATCAGTAAGTTCTTTTAATCGTTCAAAAAAGTCCTCATCCAGTGGATAAACCTTCTCTTTACCAGTCTCAACGTCATCTGCAAGTTGCATCAAATGTTCAAGAAATGCTTTTGGATAAACCTCATCTTCACCAAGAGTAACCCAAAACCATTCATAACATTCAGTAAAAGGATCATCATCATGAAGAAGAGTATAATCCTTATAGTTGTCTGTCATAAGGTCACTCCAAATGCGGAATGCTCCACGAATGCTTTGCCAACCAGTCATCCAGCAGTGTCCAATCCAATACTCCCACCAATTCAGGGTGAGTCTCTTATTATCTGTTCCCAGTACTCTATTGGTGAACATTCAATAACCTCTTGCTAGTTGAAATCGTTCTGTTTCTTGAACTACCTTCTCAATAATACCATATCTAAAATATAATTGACAACTAGGCCAAGGTGAATATTTGGAATCCCACATAGCAGGATAAACCTCCACAACACCATAATGATAAACTGGTCTCACTTTACCATGAATACCATTTGGAACCCATTTATAATTTAAATATAATCTTTTAGGATCATATTCATCATCACCCTCATTTATTTCTACAAAGTCGGCAGTATGAGAATCATCAATCAAAAACAATCTACCAACTGGATCAATCCAGTAATGATGCATTACACAATCTAGATCTTTTGTTTGTAATTCCTTTTGATAACCTGGACCAAGATCGTAAGAACTTTTAACTGTGTCAAACATTCCCATGATTATTCTCCTATTTTTGGATCCTCATTTAAGTAATATCCTCTCCAATCTGCTACCCTAATGCATTCATCAATATCCCATGCCAGTTTTTTATTTGCAGATGTAGAGTTACGTGCTTTATACACAATACCAGTCTTCATGTCAACAAAACAATGTGTTTTTGGAGTATCAGTATCAGTTAATTGTAAGATTCGATAATATTTTCTATTGTCATCATCTATAACAAAAGAACCAATATCCAAGTTATTATCAAGTTCTCTTCTTTTATACTTAATCTCTACTGTTTCACCCTCTTCCAACTCTCTTCTACTTAAAATATAACGAGTCTCTCTAAAATAGTCTTCAGTTAATCTAAGACAAAGCAGACCAGTTTTAAGGAGAATCGTGCTTTTAACACGTTCTTTTTCTTCCAGTCTGCTCTTATAATCCGACTCTATATCTTCCTTTGTTTTTACACCTTTGTTGTATAATTCAAGTAAATCAGAATCCATTTTAGCTGAGATAAGATATATTATCTATAATCTTATGCTCCCATCTCCCTCATACTACGAACAAGATACTTAGTAAACTGCTCCATTTTTTCTGGGTGAACTGTTGCTGGATTGGTGTTAATTGCATCCCTAAGGGCGATCATCTCCTGCCATTCATCATCAGTGAGTTTGCTGCTTGAATTGGTGGAAATTGTCATTATGGATTGCTCCTGTGAATTGTCAGCATATTCTAACATTATTTAATCATAAAGTGTGATTCCTTAATATTGTTTTTAGAGTGTTGTAACAAAACTTTACGAACCAAACGGACCCCAAGTTCCTTTGTCTCCCTCCGCTCTCTGTTCCAGTTTGTCCAAAAGACCATCAAAGCTCATGATATGGTCAATATCCAAAATCAGCTTTGAGATTGCGTTGCAAACCACAGGACGTTCCTGACGAGCAGCATAGGACAAAGCATTACGAAGAGAAGATTCTGCTTCCTTCAGACTTGTTTCAACAGATTGAGACAGTGCCATCGAATAAAATAACAACTATTGACAATATACCAGCAAGCGCAATTGTTGTCAAGTGAACCAGGTGACAATTGAGTATCGTGTTCCTTTAATAACAGGCATAACCTCATGAGGATACATGAAGTTGGATGGGAATACAACAACAGAACCTGGTCTTGTTCTAATTTGCATCTCTCTATCAAAGAATGCAAACTCACCACCAATATAATCATCATTCAAATTAAATGACATAGACACCGTTCTAGGTTGTGTCTTAAAGTTATCAGTGTGCTGAATATAATACCCACCCTCTTGATATCTTAAAAGGTCATATCCACTATCAGACTGTAAAAAACAATCAGGAAAGTCTGCAATATACTTTTTTGCAGCAAGTGCAGATTTATTAAAAAGAATATCATCTATTCTCTTTCTAATATCTTGATTGGCATCAATTACATGACCCAGAGATATATTAATAATATCACAATTTCTGACTGAAGTATTTTGATTACCACTCACACCAATTTCTGACGTTCTCCACTCCACTGCATTCTTATATTCTCCTATGATGAAGTCACATTCTTCTTTTGTAAGAATATCATCATAGATTTTAATATAACTTGCAACTCTATTCAAACTTTTAGACACAGTAACTTTATTCTCAACTGATTTAATAGTATCATTGGTTATTTTGCGGTCTTTATCAAAGTAACTAGCAAAATAAGGTCCACGACTTCTTACATAATGTAAGAACACCTGATTACAATATGTTCCTTTGAATGGTTCTCTCCAATGAAGACCTTCCATACCCAAGTAAAGCATTGCATCACCTGGATTTAAAACTACCTCTTTCTTTATCTTTTTAGGAGTCTCAATCCATATTGCCCATGGTTCATCGCAATCTAAATTAACAGTCAATGATATCTCACACTGACACTTATCAACATGAGGCTTTAATTCATTGCCATGTTGATATATTCTTGCATAAGAATATGTTGGAACCACAGTCTCTCCAATTAACTGAGATACTGTGGTTGTTTTTTCACACAACAATTCAACAAAAGAAATGTGATCATACTTACTTTTACAATCAGATACTTGAGGATCTTCTTTTAGATCATAAGTATCTGCATATTGTTTAAAATCTTCTGCTAATTGCTTTGCTTTGTCTGATGATATAAAGTTAGGAACAACCAGATAGTTGTCTTCAAATAATTTAGAAATCATTTAGCAGCGGAATCCTCCTCATTTTCAACTTCTTCAATCAGTTCTTCAATTTCATTTACAACTTGCTCAGTTGGATCTTCCTCAAACAACAGTTCAAGATTAAACTCACTATCCAATACACTTAAATCAATGTTGTTAAAGTTTTCAATAACATTTCGATTGCCCAAATCTGGATTGCTCAATAACATTTCTTCAGATATGGTTGTATCATCAAAGAATGATTCGTCAATAGACTCATCAAACAGCGATGGATCAACATTACCATCAAAGATAGTTAAATTATCATATCCCGCTTCAACTTGGAATGCATTCTTACTTTCCTCAATATTATCCTGCATCACACCAGCGGAATAGAACAGATTCTCGTGAGATTCTGCAACTCTTTGATGCACTTTTTGCATCTGAGCATCATGATCTTCTTTGATAGTTTCAATCGTCTTCTCATGACGTTGTTGCATCTTTTCCATCTGCTCTTCCAGTTCTCTCATAGCATCCTGCCATGAAATTGCTTTTCTAGCGTCTTCCTCTTCTTTCTTCCTTTTAGTATCCATTTGACGCTCATATTCAGCATCAAAATGATTTACATACTTTTGAACATCAGCAAGAGTGCATGGAGTGTTTGGAACAGGAGAATCATATTCAATCCATCCATCACCATCCTCAGTCCCATTATCTTTCCATTGAATAGCCCAAAGATGTTCTATATCTGCAAATGGCCAATTATTTTCATCGAAGAAAATACCTATGCCATCAATACCAATGTATCGATCCTGTTCAATTAATGTAAATTTTTTCATTCTTCTGTTACCTCTTGAACGTTAGCAGTTAGAACTTTATTCTCTCTTGCATGTTGCAGCATTTGAGCAGCAGCGGACAAAACATTAATATTACTTTCATTTGCTTTTACCATCTCATTTCTAAACGATTCTACCGCTGCACCAGTCGAACGTTGTTGTTGAGAATTTTCAATCATTAACATTGGTAACCAATTAATAGCACATGCCCATTCATCCACTGGTTCACCTGTATTTGGATTAGTTCCTCTAATTTGGGTATACCAAGAGCATTCAAGACCTTTACAATCGGATTGAATAAGAGGACAAAAGTTTCCAGGTTTGATTTGAGCCATGATTAAATCAAAATAGTAATTGTATTATAACATATTTAGTTTAATGAGCAAATGATGGTGTCTATGTATTGCACCGACAAATCCAATCCAAAAGTTCTTGTCTCATTCATGGTTGCAGATCCACTAAAGGGGTGTGTATGAGAACCACCACCAGTGTTTTCTATCATTTGACCTGTAGCTGTACTACCAAAAACAAGTCTACCACCAGTATTACTAAAAGGTGTAGCACCAGATCCTCCTGGTGATCCAGTGAGTCCAAAGTGAACGTGATCTGGTAATTGGGATAAAGATAATGTTGTATCGCCAACGTTTTGTCCAAGTCCAGAGACAACTTGAACTGGAAATGTATTATTAACATTTACAGATAAATTACCAGCTGCTGATGACAACACTGTTGTAAAATTTGTTGTTCCTCCAGATCCACCACCTGTTCCAGAAACAACCCTTAATGCTTTATTATTTTGAGTAGCAATTTTAGTCCATCCCGTTGGTGCTGCCGACTGATAAAAGACTTTTACAGTACCAGCAGGATACAACCAATAAAAACTATTAATAGAATTTGCAGTATCTGCAATATCAAACAAAATGCCAGTAGAAGTTAGTCTTGCCATATTAATTAAAAGAGCAGAGAATAACGTCGATATACTGTAGTCTCAGGTCAATTGTTCCACTACCAGTTGCAGTAAAATTTATATTACCACTGAATGGGTGATTATGTGATCCTCCAATTCCCCCAGGAGACACAACTCCACCAGTATTATTTGTTCCACTTACCAAAAAACTAGATCCTCCACTAGCAGCATTTGCGCTTCCACCAGTAAGAGAGTTATGAGTATGATTCGGTATTTGTGAAGTTGTTAATGTTGTATCTCCAACAGTTCCACTAACAGGAACATTTGCATTAAAATTAACACTAACTGGAGAAGTGCTACTTGGAAATACTGTACTAAATGATAATCCACCAGCACCAGATACTCCACCAAATCCAAAATCACCACCAGTTCCAGACACAACTCTCAGTGCTTTATCATTATGAGTGGTAACTTGTGTCCATCCAGTTGGTGCTGAGGATTGAAAAAATACCGATACTGTTCCTTGTGCCAAAACTCCATACTTTGAATTTAATGAAGTTCCGTCATCAAAGGTTAAACCAGTAGCGGTTAATGTTGCTGCCATCTTACAATAATATTTCTTTTATTTACTTATTTATCCTTTATCCAAAATCCATCTGCAGTCATTGTCCAACCCTCAGCAATCATATCATCATAAGTCATTGGAGGAAGTTTTTTCATAATAAATGAACCATCTCCATTGTCAACCCATTCTACATTGTCACCCTCTTTTAAGTTGGCAGCATCAAGCAGATCATCTGGGAGACTAATAAAATATTCTTCATGAACCTTCTCAACTTCTAAAGTCCAGGTCTTTTTAGGTTCAGATGCCTGATTAAATTCTCTTTCTCTAATAGTCTCTCCTTTATCAGGAGACTCATAAATTTTTGTCATGATTACTTGTAAATAAAAGGATCTTCTTTACTTAATTGCTTGGCCAATTTTTTACTTTTTTGATTTTCAAGATATTCTACAAATGTATTGAATATCTTCTTAACATATTTAATCATAAACTGAAGGTGTTGTAAATCTTTTGTGCGATTAATTTGTTGGATTCAATACCAGGATGACTCATGTCCCTAGCATAATCATCGGGTATAGGATGAAACAAATCACATCCTAATATTTTTGATGTTGTTGGAAATAATGAAAATTCATAATATTGACTCTTATTTTCCCATAAATTCCTAATTAACTCAACATTTACAAGATTAAAAGGAACCAAATGATCTACAAGTTTAGTATTATCACAATCAAGTTTTAATTCTACATGATTTCTTTGATACATCAAATATCTTGTAATACCTGGCATCCCATAAATGACACATTTTGGAGAACCATACTTTTTATAAAGCATTAAAGAATTATGTAAGGCAAATTGTATAGATGACCCACCCATTCCCAAATTAATTACAGGTGTTTTACAAAGTTTTTCTAAGACTGCAGGTATTGTATGTGAATCATCCACACCAGTCCCAAAGATATATGAGCAACCAAAAATAACTATAGAATCTTTCCAATTAATATCTTTAAATTCCTTCGCTCTATACCCATGCGAATTAAGAGTATATTTTATTTGATTGCGTCGATAATACCAATTTAATGGTTGTATTTTTAAATTATTTTGATAATTATTATAATCATCTGATCCAAAAAAATCCCAAGATCCAGATATATCATCACCTTTCCATTTGAATTGTTCAAAATTTTGAACTGTTATGTTTGGAAGAGGAATAAAATCAGAAGAATTGATAGATCTTATGATATTGGGATTAACCTTCACTGTTCTTTAGCGTATTGCTTTTTTGCTCTTTTAAGTTCTTTTAATTCTGCCTTAATTTCTTTATATGCAGATTGACCATCAATTTTACCACCCATTTCCATAGCAATGATAACATCAACACGAGTTCCGAAATGAGCAAGTGCTTTTTCAAAATCATCAAGTTCGTACATTACTTGTCTCCCAAAGAATAATCATTCATACTATATATTGGTGGGCAATGAGCATCGATTTGTGCTTGAAGTCTATTCTCCATCTCATAGAGAGCATTTGTTGTCTCTACGTTTTCCCGTTCAAGTCTCTCCAATCTTGTTTCCAAAGACTGGATAAGGTCAAGTAAAGTAAACTTACTTCCAACAAAGTTGTCAGCACAATCTACAATCACTTTCTTCTCTTTGTCTGATGCAAAGAACCAGTCAACAAATCTTTTAATCATCATAAAACACCTACCGATTTTAAATAACGTCTATATGCAGCGAATCTACCTAAAGATGGTTGCCCAACAACGTTTAATTGATGACATATCTCACAATACATCAACCACTCATACCAAGGAGTTGTTGGGTCTAATTCATGATATGGATATTCTTTAGAGTTTTCCATCTACATTACCTTCATAGGTTTTGGTCTAAGACCAACCTTCCTGCCGTCCTTTAAGATAAAAACGGGTTCCTGATATACATGACTTTTCAGTGAGAGCCGTGATAAGTCCGTTACCTTCTTTGTCTGTTGAATACCAGAGTCCATATTTTTTTGAATCAACGTAAAAGCAATCATCAATCAACTTCTTATCTTCTGTCATTTCTTTACAGGCTTTGGTTTCAGAACTTTATTCTCATTTACCTGAGTTACAGTATTATGAAGTTGCTTTAATGCTTCAATTGTTTCTGGAGTCTCTTCCCAACTCCAATCATTTGAATTTTTGTCAGAAAATGTGCGGATTGCCATGTCCTCTATAGCATCTCTTATTATGATAACACAGAATCACCCAATCTGCAACCCAGCAATTACCTTTTCTGCGGCAAATTGATTTGTCTTCTCTCCTGGATGTGCGGAATAATATCCAGACTTTTGCTTCCTCATATCTCTGGCAAAATCAATTTGATTTACAAAATTACATTGTAAAATCTGAGCGGTATCTGGGAATAAACTTAGTTCAAAATAATTAGTCCTATTCTTCCACATTTCTCTAAATGCTATGGCATTTAATTTTAATTGGATTATCGCATTATCCTTGTTTTCATTCCAATAATAACCAATTTTAAATCGATCATAATTCCAATTACCACAGTTCATAACTCTATCATTGGTGTAATATGGTAGTCTATATGGAGAGGTCCACAAACTTACAATTGCTCTTGGTGTTGGATATGATTCACTTAATAATGCAGCATTATGAAGAGTATATAGTGAAGACGACCCTGCAGCACCCAAATTAACTACAGGAATATTAAGTGCTTTCTGTATTTTATAGCATAATGTATCTTCCTCAGGCAACCCAACACCAAAAACGCAAGAATCTCCAAAAACTACAATCGATTTTGCCCAATTAATTTTATCAAATTCTTTTGTTCGATAACCAGCACTGTTAATATTATATTCAACGGTTTTTGTCCTAAATCTCCACTCTTTTGGAAGTTCTTTTAAATTTTTTTGATATAATACTTCACTATCTTGATCAAACCACTTGCAAACTCCAACAAGTAATTCTTTATTTGGAAGTAATAATTTATTATCAATTCTTTCAGTTAATTTTAATATTGTCATGAAAATATTTGAATATTGTAAAGTCTAGACCACTTATCACAATCTATTTCATCATTTAGTATTGGTTGTCCTTTAATATTTAAACTAGTATTCAATAGCATAGGATGTCCAGTTTTTTCCTTCCACTGATATAAAAGATTATAAAGTCTAGGAGCATCACTTTTTTTAACAGTCTGCAATCGACTTGTCCCATCAACATGCACGATCCCAGGAAACTTTTCTGGATACTTACATCTAACAGCATGTTGCATAAATGGACTCTCCACTAAATCATGATGCATATCAAAATAAGTATTTGCAAACTCTATTGGAACAACTGGAGAGAATGGTCTATAAGATTCTCTATTTTTTATCTTATTAACCTTATCTTTTATATTTGGATCCGTTGGATCTGCAATAAGACTTCTTGCTCCCAATGCCCTTGGTCCAAATTCTGCTCGACCTCGCGCAAGACCACAAACTTTATGTTCATACAAATAATTTACTATTTGAATATTTGTATGCTTATGTGGCAAATAATATCCAAGATATGGAGTAAATTTGATATGTTTCTTTTTATGTGCTAACACTGCACCAATCGCAGAACCACTATCTCCAGGTGCTGGCATTATCCACACGTTCTTAAAGTGGTTATATGCATGTCGATTAGCAACACAATTTAAAGCACATCCACCCATCAATACAAGATTATTAGTATGAACTAATTTTTTAGTCAATCTCAATGCATTATTAAAAAGTATTTCATATACTTCTTGAGTAGCAGCTGCAATATCTTCTTTAGATTCTTCTGGTCTCCAATTCTTACATCCACGATGTAAATTGACCTTACATTTAAAATCATCAGTTATAAAATCATCAAAGATAGCATCTTTTAACTTGCTCTTATCACCTAAAGCAGATAATGCCATTAAGATATATTCTTCTTCATTAGGTTTTAATCCGCATCTTTGAGTCATTGCAGAATATAATAAACCAATACTATTTGGATATTTTAATTCATATTTTAACTTTAAGTCTTTACCAGATGCTTCCCAAATTGTAAGTGTTTGGAATTCACCAATAGCATCAATAACAAGAACAGCAGCATGTTTAAATTTACTGGTAAAATAACCACCACATGCATGTGTATAGTGGTGGTTAAAGAATTTATGTTCACATTCGTAATATCTCTCAAAATTATTAACAAATGGTCCTTGACCAGCATAAATTTGCCTCATCCTCTTTTTTAGAGGATTCTCATACCAGCAGATTAATTCTGGTTTTCCATATCTCAAAGCATAATTTAACAATGAGTCCGATATATATGGGTCATTTTTAATTTTACTAAATCGTTCACTCTCACTGGCGAATACCAATTTGTCTTTTACAAATACTGACATAGCAGCATTATGACTATTAGATGATATTCCCCATGTTATCATATCTTTTCTCCCAATAACTTACTGGTAGTGTTGGATCTTCTTTTACAAAATTTTTAACCTTATTTGCGGGACACATTGAACAATATGATTCATCTTCTCTACCTAAAAATTCTTCCAATTCATCGTCTGTGCAACTTACATCTAATGGAGCATATTTTAAATATGGTTCCCATTTAGCACTAAGATTATATTTTTTAGATTGCATTGGCAAATATGCTAATGCTGGGCACTTCCAAAGTTTATTTTCATGCAACTGAATAGCATGTTTAGAGATACAAATTTCCCAACTTTTACGAGAATTATTATCCTCGTAAGGAATCATGTTTGAACCGAACCCTTTATATTGTGGAGTCCAATGTTCGTTAGTATAATCCCAAAATTCAACATGAACTCCAAGATCATGCTTCCACTGTTTGGCAAGATTATATCCCGTTTTAAACTTTTTTACGTAGTCCTTATGTGTTGTACTATGAATTGATATTGCAAGATTAGTTTGAGTCGCAATCAAAGCTTTTGGTAACTTGGGATGTAAGTGCAAAAAACTAGCATTTGAAACTAAATCAATTTGAGTATATGGATCTGGATATATCATCCTCACCAAATATACAAGATCGACCAATTCTTTATTAAGAGTTGGTTCTCCACCAAGTATAACAAATGTTTTAGGTTTGACTCTTTGACCCCAAATATATAGCCATTCTTTTGCAGTTTCTAGATTTAGTGTGCCAGAGTGTCCATGATTAGAGTAATGAGAGCATCCCTCACATGAAAAATTACATGCATGAGTAACATGCAGTTCTATCTGTTTGGTATCAAACTGTTTCATCTTTAGGATGAGAATGATAATTAAAATTAATTAATAAGCGTGTGGTTGAATTTGTACACGTAGTTGCAGTGTGTTTTAAATTACAATCGAATTTGCAGAATCTATTTGCAACACTTTTAACTTTTGTTCCATTTTCAAACAAAGTATATCCATCATTTGAATTTATATAATAAATTCCTGTTGTTAAATGTCCCCTAAAATCACAGTGAAATCCATTAGTAAAAACCTTTAGTTGTTCAGTCATTATCATACAATTTGCCTTAATTCTAGCAATTGCTGACATGTTTTCTTTTTGTATAATGGGTCGCATCAAATCAAAAGATGGACTTAAAATAGTATGTGAGGCAAAAATTAATTGTGTAAAGTGAAACCAATTATCTTCATCACCCAACATACTACATCCAGGGAAAAAAGTCCATGTACAAGAATTTGCGGTATCTCCCTTATCTAAGGCACCAGTAAAGTAATCATAAATTAATTGATGTTCTCTTTTGTGGAGATAATTATCAATAACTTCTATATTATTCATCAATGTATCCTGTCTCTTTTAACATCTCTACTGCTTCATCAAAAGACTTATAAAGAATTTGTAAACAAATTGCTTTACGATCAGGGAGTCCTGCTTCCATAGGATAGACCGAGTGTGGTTTAGATACATCAAGGAGATATGCATCTCCAGGGTGTGCCATAAATCTTACAGATTTTTTTAGATGACCTTCATGGAAGATTGCACCATCTGTTTGATTTGCAATTTTAGTTGTGGACGCTTCCTCTTGTGGATAATAAAATTGAGTTACACATCTATCTGTCTTAATATAAAAGTTGATGATTGCCTCAATGTTACTATCAGTATGAGGAGGAATCTTATAATTCAATTCCATCAAAGATAGTGTGCAGTTGTCCCTATAAGATTCTGGAATTACCTCAAGAAGACCGCTTTCATCTTTAGTGTTGATATATGAATATTTAATTCCAGCAAATCCAAATGGAGTATCCATTCCATATTCAATTTTTTTACCAGTTTTAAGATAGGAACCTACAAAAAATTGTCTATTTAATTTACGAAAAAACATTTAAAATCTCCTAGTCAGCGTAAGAATATTCTTTCCATTCAGGCACGTTACAATTTGCCAAATCAAATGCAACTTTATTCCAAGGTGCTCGTGGTTGACGAACTAATCTCATATTAGTATGTTCTAATAGTCTATTCCCCTTTTTAGTATTGCATGTAGAACATGCAACAACTAAATTTTCCCAATTATCCTCACCACCTTTACTACGGGGAAGAACATGATCTATAGTTAATCTATGCGTTGATCCACAATATTGGCAGGTATTACGATCTCTTTTATAAATCATTGATCTTGATGGTCGGCACCTGGCAGCATAATTAATCGGGACTTTAATATAACTCAGTAATCTAATTACTCTTTCAGATATGACTTGAACCTTTTCCTTTAAAACTAAAATAACCGCCCTCTTCCAATTAGTAAAATTGATTGGTTCATAACTTGAATTGAGAACAAGAATAGTTTGGTTTGGTTTAATCTTTAAATGTTCCATACTTAGTCATAAACATTTTGCTCTTGCTGTATTCTGTCTAAGTGATGATAAATTGTCTCCTTAGAATATTGAAATTCATCAAATCTTTTTGGATTATACTTTTCCATCTTATGAAGCATATTGATCCAATCATATCGTTTATCAACAACCCAACCATAACGACGTTCGTCGTGCATAATATCAAAAATAGAAAGCATCAGAACCAATACTAATTATATCACCTCATCATTCTATCTGATAAATCTAAATTATGCAATATCTCGTTGATGGTTCCCTTACAATCTTTGTTAATTTCCATTACTTCAGACTTTTTTCTTTGCCATCTGATTTCGGGTATGATTGTGGGATGTTGTTTTAACCATAGATAATCATCTTCGGTCAACTCAGATATTTTCCCCTTATTGATTTTAGTCAAAATACTTGCGTATTGTATTTTATCTGCTGCGTTCATATGCTTTTAACTTTGATGGGTGCATAAAATCAACCACAATAACACAACGATAATACTTTTGTGCAACCACTGGTGGTGGCATCACTGGTTGGTGATTTATATGAGAATGATGAATCAAAAGAGAATTCTCATCACCAGGAATAATTATCTCTCTATCCTTGTTTTCTATTAAAGTTCCATATATTCTGGATGGATTCTTAAGATAATATATCATACCCAAATCAAAGTGCTCATGACTGTGACTATTCCCATAATTGATGTATAACTCGTGAGTATAATTCTCTTCACTCACTCCCTTCATTCTCTTCGCCCAGTATGATTGAACATGATATTCTTTGATCCTGGGATTGTTGGTTATCTCCGCATAGTTATACAAATGAGACTTAACTAATTTAAAAAAATTAGTCCAACTAGTCTTATACCATAATTTTCGATCTTGAAGTCTATTTGTTGCTTCTACACTGGAATCCCACTTATCATCACATACTTCAAGTTCATTATCAATCTCTTTTAATAAATTAGATTGATCATATTTACTTAGCATATTATAAGCCCTGTAAATTGTATTGCCACAGAAATCAAAGTGCTCTACGTTTCGGGGATCTTCTGGATATTCCACAAACTCTTCAGGTATCATACAACTTTTTCCAATGACTTAGAGGTAGGAGAGGATTCTCAGGAGTAAAGTATTCTTCTTTTGCGGGGCACATTGAACAAAAAGATTCTTCCTTTTTAGTGAAAAATTGCTTTAGTTCATCTTTACTACAGGTATGATCTAAAGGAACATATTTTAAATATGGATCCCATTTTTCAGACAAATTATACTTTTGTGCCTGCATTGGTAAGTATGCAAGTGCTGGACACTTCCAAAGTTTTCCCTCATGTAATTGAACACACAATTTAGAGACACAGCACTTCCAACTGGATTTCGGATCATTGTCTTCAAATGGTTCCATTTTATCACCGAAACCCTTATATTGCCTAATCCAATGTATAATTGATGGTCGTATTTCTACAGGAGCACCTTTTGTAATCCACTCTTTCATTAACGCATATACAGACTCAAATTTTTCTCTGTATTGAAGATCACCATCAGAGTGAACAGATACTCCGAGAATAGTATTTGTTCTCTTTAAAGCCTTCCACAAATGTGGATGTTTATGTAAATGAAATCCATTAGAAATAACTTCTGTATAAGAGTTAGGCCACATCTCCCTAGCAAGATATACGAATTCCGTCAGATCTGGATGTAATGCTGGTTCGCCACCCATTAAAGTAAATCTCATCGGAAGAATTTTATCATTCCAATTACTCATCCACTTTGCAGCTTCCTCTAAAGTAATAGATCCAGAGTGCCCCTGATTCATATAATGTGTACATCCCTCACAAGTTAAATTGCAAGAGTGAGTAACATGTAATTGTATCTCGTGAGGTACTTTTAACATATCAATTAAATTCTTCTATTCTTCGTTTATCCAAATATGTAAGTATTTCTTGTCTCCAATCCATCAACTCATAATAACACTGTTGCTCATGAGCAACTTCACGCAACTCATGATCTGGTTTTAAGACGCTTTCATAAAAAAGATTAAATGCATCGCGTCTTTTTTGTTGTTTTTCCATAATTTTTTAGTTAATTTTTAATCCACCAACAAGAACTCTTTTAGATTTAGAGTATGCTGCTGAATGTGGTATGTTTGAAGGAAATAGCAATACTTTATTTCTTTCAGGAGTAACTTTATATTCACCTTCAGTTGTATGAAGGATGGTTTCTCCATCATTACAAGAATTCAAGTAAAGTATAAAACTATAATCTTCATTATGATCATGTTTATGTACGTGCATTCTACCACCATTTTCGTAATTAATCATATGAACGTAAAAATACTTTAATTGTCTATTTGAAAAATCCTCACATAACAAACGAAGTTTATCAATATAGTTATAAAAGATTTCCGTATCAATATAATTCAAAAGATTTAAAGTATAAAAACAGTTTCCAATCAAAGAACTCTGCTTCTCATCTCTAAAAACTTCTGGATAATTAGAAACAAATTCAAGTAGAAGATTAAAGTAATTACTTACTTCATCCTCTACTAAAAATTCATTCATCTTCAACTTGATCAAACTCTTCAATTGCTGATACTGGAACCTCGTGCTCATTGGCAACAAGATACCAATGTTCTCCATCACGAACTCCCAAATATTTCATTTGTTCTTCATCAAAATACTTTTCGCGCATTGCTGCTTGAATCTTTAGATGTATCAGTTCAGATTGTGAAATTTTCATCAGCATAAACCTCTTTATATTTTTCAATCAGACGATCTCTCATATCATGATATGGAGTTACTGCCATATCATATTCATCCCCAAAGTTCCAATCTTCAGCATATCTGATTGCACAGATAGCAGCTTGAATCATCGTCTTGAGTCCTTCTTTGTCAACTGTAATTTTAACCAGAGCAGTTGGATCTGAGATTGGTTCCATTTTCATTTTTCGATCCTCCAGTTTGGATCAGATACTTTATTTACCCAAAAATAGCACGTTTTATTCAAAGATTCAACATAGTAGCGATCATCATCTTCATTTTTAACTCTGCAAGAATGGAACCGTAGCATATCAAGAGTAAACTGAGATTTTGCTTCCTTACTGATTGGAGATAAGCAAATAAATTTTGTTTTCATTTTACAAATACCGTTCCAGATTGAGGTTGTGTTCGATGTTTTTTAATATAATTGTGTGCAGATTGAACAGTTCTACAAACATCCAATTGCTGCCCATTGTAAATAATCATCAATTGATTGCCAAATGGAACAGCAGCGTATCCATCGTCAGTAATAAATCCTTCTTTCATCGTTTAATAGTAGCAATAGCAGGTTGACCTTCAACAAACACGGTGTCCACAACGTTTTGTAGACGCTTGACCGTGGCAATACCCACGTTGCTGTAAACAGGAACATGGACAAGACCAAAGGACTTAGTGTAATCCTGGAGTTTACCAGGAGTAAGAGTGCCTTGTTGAATACGCTTTACGTCATCAAGATGAAGACGAATAACACGACCAACAGACTGACACATCTCAATGACGTTCATCTGACGCATAAGCACCAGAGAAGTCAAACCAGGGACAGAGATACCTTCACTCAGAATAGAATAGTGCAGAACAATGAACTTTTTGTCAGGGTCAGCACCAAACTCTTTGATGAGTTGGAAGAAGTGCTCACGAGTAATCTTCTGATCATTCAAGAATGCACCATGCTTGCTGGTGATCCAAAGGAGATCATATCCCATGGACTGAACTTCCTTCATGAAGTCAGTCTCAGCAAGCATACGGATCATCACCTTGGTGTTAGGAGCAGCAATCAGAACCTTCTCCATGTGGTCTTCATTGTAAATAGTGTCCAGAAGGGTCATACAGTCCCTCTCTGCTGCTTCCTCGCCCTTCAGACGGATGCTGCCAACGTTGATGGCATTGATCTTGGGAGGAAGAATGGAACCGTTATTAACCAGGCGTGGAGCAGGAACATTGTAGATAATGCCACCATACACATCAGTGTCGTTCATTCCAGGTTTGGAAGCAGTGGCAGAATACTTAGGAGTAGCAGTGAAGAAATAACTGCGGTTAGCAGCAGAAGAGAAATACTTGACGAAAGGATAAAAACTTTTTTTGACTGAATTGTGCGCTTCATCATAGTAAATCGTATCTACAGCAATGTTTGCCTCCTGAATGCGATGCAAAGACTGATAGGTAGTAAAGATCAACTTGTTACCTTTGGTGTGATAGCACCAGGAGAAGATTTGATTTGGTTTAGTCGTTGTAAAATAGGGAAGATCGGCATTAGAGTGAACATGCATAATCGATGCATTAGTAATATGCTCAGCAAACTCGGCAGACAACTGACGAGCGAGCATCAACCTAGGTGCAACGACCACGATAGTCTTATCGCCAGACATGAACTGACGAACAGCATCCATGATCGCCACCAGGGACTTACCACCGCCAGTGGGGATTACGATCATCCCCTTGAGGATGCGCTCCATGATGGCAAGTGCTTCGGACTGGTGAGGACGGAGTTGCATGGGTGTCATAACGATAGGAATATTATACAGCAAAAATTACCGACCAACCTCTGATGAGTGGTCAGTTCAAGAATTGGTCAATGGTGATTGGGCCCATTGTACCATCAAATCGATAATGATACTCAAGGGCATTATAGCACACATAATGCGGGTGATCTGTTGGAACGTCAAGTCTACGACACAACTCTTTATGATTGTCTTCCATCAACTCCACAGCATATAACATATTATCGACAATATGTTGCTCTGAATGATACTTCCTAAGAGCTTTAAGTAGTTGAATTAAGAAGTTACCATCTCCAGCACAGTTATCAATAAAAGTAGAATTTGGATTCCTAAGAACTTCTTCTGGTATCTCAGCAATCATTTTATCAATCAACTCAGGAGGAGTAAAAACCTCCTGAGTCTTCTTAATCCGTTCGTCAGATCTATCTAATTTAGATCCATAAAGTTTATTGTGTTTATTTTTAGAGGACATTAATACGCTTCAGATAATCAACTTCTTCTCCAGTAAACCCAAACTGTTCAGACAGATTATTATAGTCTGTAATTTCAGGCACTTCACCATTTTTAATGGCAGCAGTGAATCCAGTGGTTTTTTTATAATTATCAATATAAAATTGAATGATTTTAAGATCAAAGATTTTGCTTAGACGATTTCCTTCTTCTTCAGAAGGGATAGGGCACCAACAATTAAGCATACCTACATGTCCATTAGAGATAAAAATACCTCCTTTCTTATAAGTGGAGGAGAATGGAACAATAAATTTCAATATATCCCCAGTTGTAGGAACTATATCAGTCCTCGCTATTTTTTTAGAAGTGTGAAATACTTCATATTTTCCGTCAGGGGTATGGTCTTCTTTGGCGATTGCTTGACCCATCTTCAAAGGAATCCGAGGATGATTTGAATTAGCAATTTTTAGAAGAATAGATTTTTTAAGAACATCATCACCAAACATAGGAACTCCATCACGAAGATCCCATTCAAACGTACCTTCTTTAGTAATTACAGTAGTTTTACCTTGATAAGGTTCATTGACAAGATGCCAACGACAAATAGATACTTTTTCAGTAAAATAATCATCTGCAGTATAATCAATCAGTTTAAGATTATAAACCGTAGAGAAGAGTTTAAGAAACTTTTTAAACTCTCCAGTGATGCCAAGAACAGAAGCAGGAGTTACCTCACACAGATCTCCACCAGGAGCAAGCAACTCAAGGTGTTGTTTAACAATTTTAGGCCAGAGTTTATTGTTCTTTGCCTTAGCGGCAGGATCATTATATGGGGGATTAGCAAGAATAGTAGTAAATTTCATATTCGGATGAGAATCAACCACTTTTACACGATTATCAATATATTTTACACGATTTCGATGACTATCGCAACTCTCCCAAACAGTAAGATCCTGAGAATCAATTCCACGCTCAAGAAGACGGGCAGTATGAGATCCGCTGGGATCACCAAACATATAAGTTTGAGACAAATCCTTACAGTCATCAATCATAGAATCCAAAAGATTTGTGGGGATATGCTTTTGAGTTTGTGAAGATACTGAAAATTCATTAATTGTATTAGATACAGAATCCCTCATACTTGTTTGAATGATATTAGAAACAACACCAATACGACGAGTAAGAGTTTGAACAATATGCGAATTTTGGCGAACGACTTCTTCTAAAATACCTTCATAATCACCAGTAACAAAAGGATAAATTTCAGAACCAATCACATCATTAATTGAATACACGTTTTGTCCATTACGGATAATGTAGAAAATAGTCAAAGGAATAGACTCAAGTAATGCCTTGACGGTTTGTTTCTTCAACTCATCAAAATCATCAATCTTTTTTACCCGTTCAATCTCCCGAACAATACAACTCTTGTTATTAGCACCTTGATCATTGAGTTGCGATTCCTTCATCATGGTAGTAATAGCAGACTTAATCTTCAAATTAAAATCATTAAGTTTAGTAAAATCCAAAGATTCCAGGATGCTAGTAATAGTAGAAATAGTTACTTCAGTGTCTGCAGAGAGGGCATCTTGAAGCATCTCTTTGGAAAGCAGTTGAAATCCATTGTTCCATTCATGAATATTAGTAAAATCAACCACGCTATATTGTGAAAGCGTTGGATTATTGTCACATGCAAGTTGAAAAGCCTCATGAATTACACGAAGACAACGTTGAGCATCAAAATCAATTACCCACCAATCATGGTCACCAGAACCACCACGAAAGGCAAACTGAGTCCAGAACTCAATTGAATCTCCTCCACGACAATTAATAACAGTATCAATTTTTTTCGCGGTTAAACCAAGAACATTTGCAGATTGTGTAAGAATTAATGCTTTAGAATGTTCTTTCAAAAAACGATTGATATCATCTGGTCCATTTGTAGTATCGGATGTAACAACCAGAGCGGGGTAATAACAATTTACCAATTCTTGGAAAGCGTGACATGCTTTAACATTAGGCATTGCCATCATATGATAGGTTCCTTTAAAAAGACGTTCTCCAATGCGAATCTCCCGTTGAGGACCAAAATAATTATGAATAAACTCACGAACAAGAGACTCATAAAGGAACTTATCATCTTTCATGATAAAGATATTTTTCATCGCATCAGGATCATCACCAAACAATTCTTTATATGCAGAAGTTTGATATTTTGCAAAAGCAACATTCATTTTAGGACGTGGACGTTCAAATACTCCTTTTTGACTATCAAGTTGTTCATCAAAATAAGTATAAACAAACTTCTGGTCATCTTCAGGGAACATCCAAGAAACTTTATGAGCAGTACCAGAGATGTAACAAGTACGAGTATTAAGTGTATCACGAACCTTTATAAATTGAGAGGCGGTTCCACCAACATGACACTCATCAAAAGCAAGATAATCAACATTAGAAATCTTATCAAGACGCTTAATAATACTTTGAACTGTTCCCCAAAGAACAATATTAACATCGCGCTTCATCCAATATTCAAGTTGAACTTCCCAAGAAAGATCTTTAACAGAAATATACTTGATTGTAGGAAAGAACCGCTTAGAATCTTTCTTCCAAGATTCCTCAGGAGACTTTTGACGCGAACAAATTACCGAAAGTTTATAATTACTATCTACAATGTGCTTTAAAACCATCACTGATTTGCCAGCACGACATTTAGCAAAAAGAAGAAACTCTAGATATTTCTTTTGCTTCCATGCATTGGAAATTTTTTTCAAAAATTCATTCTGAAAAGGAAATGGGTTAAATATTTCATACTTTTGTACTTTATTAGAGAAGAATTTTTCTTGAACCATCTGAACAATCATATCAAGAGTATAAAGTTCAGGATCAAACTCAAAGGTCTCACTATTAGGACCGCCAAGCCTTTTAATTCCAGGAAGAGTATCAAAAAAAGAATGGATTACCTTATCATGACCACGGTCTTTACCATCTTTACGTGTTGATACCTTTTCCCACCATCCACATTGAACATATGCATCCTTGGTTTGAGCAAGAGTTTGCTTTGCTTTACCATAGTCACTGTCTTTATGGCGTTGTTCATAACTAAATTGAGTTTGACCACAATTAAATGAATTAACGCCGCTCTTAAGAGTGTCAATATAAATGTTGACCAGAGCCATGAATAGTATGCTTGTGAACTACTCAAGTATTATACACCATAAAAAAGGGGGGTTGTCAACCCCCCGTCCAATTCAAAGATTGTCCAGTCGTTCTTTGAGTTCGTTGATTTGCTGCTGCTGCTCCTTAATGGCTTCAATCAGAACCGCAACCATATTCTGGTATGCAACAGATTTAGTGCCATTAGGACCCTCATGCACCAGTTCTGGTAGGACCTTTTCAACTTCTTGTGCAATAACCCCAATCTCACGTTCAGTTTGACCAATACGGTTAAAGTATACACCTCTGAGATCAAGCACTTTGCTAAGTGCATTACTAATACCAACAATATTCTCCTTAAGTTTCTCATCAGAGTTTGCAGTAACTGTACCAGAGAACGTAGCATTACCAGCATTGTTGATCCTTAGTCTCTCTTGTGGTGCAGAAGGACCAGAACCCTGTGTACCAAAGATAAGAGCAAATTGACCTGAAGTTCCTTCAGATGCACCCTTGATGTATCCACGCTCTCCATCGTTACCAACATCTCTACCCTCAAACTTCAATCCACCATAGAAATATGATGCATTGAGAGCAAGGTCAGTTTGCTGGAATCTTAGATAATTACCATTAACATCACCAGTTGTATCAGCATTAGTTGTAATCAGAACATCATTTTGGAATGTTGAGATACCAATTACCTTTAAGGTATTAAGATTAACTTGTTGGTTAAACGTGCTGATACCAGTATTAACTAGGAATCCATTGGTAATGTTCCAAGTTAATGATTGTGCCCTAAACTCAACGTTATTCTCAAATAATGTTGGACCAGCAACATAAAGAGAATATCCAACTTTTGCTTGAGTGGTCTCAATACCCACATTTGTAATTGTGGAAATACCAACACCATCAAATACCCAAACGTCAGACACGTTGAATAGACCAGATCCATCTCCCTGGAATGTTCCACTCCACAGACCAACATAATAGTTGTCTGGTTCAGATTGAATAGGTCCAAATTTCTTCCAAGCATTATCATTAGTATAAACCCATCCAAGTTCTCCACCAGATGGTGGCTCTGCATCAAATACAACGTTACCAACGTTACCAGCAATTGCTGGTGTTGCAATTCCAATTGTGTATTCTCTAGCAATAATTTGATCACCTTGGACAAGCAAACTGTTTGCTTCAACAGAATCATTAATTGTTACTTTTTCATTGAATACTGCTGGACCATTAAATTCTGAGACAATATTATTGTCTTTGCCACCATCAACTTTAAGACCTCTGCTAACAGTTAATTGTTCAGTTAAATCAACATCAAAACCAATAGCTTCACTATTACTGGTGAGGTCTTCACCTCTTACCGTTGGAATTGGGGCATTGGTAATTAAATCCTGACCAGTTGCACCACTAGTAAACTTGGTTACTGTATAAGCATTACCCTTATCATCGAGTCCATTATAGAATGGAGTTCCACCATTATCAGATACAGACTGAGATAGAATTCTCTCAACACTTCTAAATTGTCTATCTTGTCTTTCTGGTAATGCCGTTGAGTAGTTACCAGGTCCAAAACCAAGATATTCAAAGGTATGTCCAGATGCACGAATGATAGAGTTTCTTCTAAATTCTACTGGTTTGAATCTAACTTTTCTAACAACCGCACCAACAACATGAGTTTGCTTCTGAGTTCCAAATAATCCACGGAAGACATCAATTGCAGTATTAGAAGTGATAGAATCACTAATACGCATAATCTCATTATCTACAATTAAATAATCACCAAGATCCCAACCCATGTGAGTTGCATTAGTTACCGTTAAGGTATTAATGGTAGGATCAGTTAAAGCAACATTTAATGTTGTCGTAATACCAGCATATTGATAAACAAGTCTTGAAGATGATGCTTCATCTGCAAAATCTATTGCACTGTTCTGAGCAGTAAATCCAATTGGGTAAACTAATCCAGATCCAGAAGCAATTGCTGTTGTTGTACCTACGCCAACATTTACTGCAAAACTTGTTACATTATAAACTTCCGAAATAGTAAATTCACCATTATAAATTCCTTGATTAAATCCACCGAATTTAATTCTATTTCCAACTAAGTATCCATGAGATTTGTTTGTAATTACACTAGCAATACCAGTAACATTATTATATGTAAGTGAGGAAATTCCTATAGACTCTCCAGTAACATAAGCAGTTACATCAGATAAAACAGTGGCATTTACATTGCTAAGACCATTGGTATTAATTCCAGTAATTTCTTGTATGCCAGTATACTGATACCTAGCGTAAATGGTTGACGATGACGATACTTGTATATTTTCATCATCACCTGTTGCAATACTTTGAATTCTGTAAACATTATTATAATCAGTAAATCTACTATCACGAATACCATCAATTTTAATTACGTCACCAACACTATTATGAATATTGAGTACGGTAACATATCCTGGGACCCACCCAGCAGTAGTAGCAACACCGACAACGGATAAAGTATTACCAATACCAAATGCAGAACCACCTTCTACAATTTTAATTGCTGATATTGATCCAGCAGAATCAATTTCGATGTTTGCAGTTGCATATTTACCAGCGGTAGATCCAGCAAATCCAACAAGTCTTGCGTTGTATAGGGTTTGAATACTTCCAGACCCATCACCATAATTTGATCCAGCACTAGTAATTCCAACTCTTGTGATAAAGTTTAAACCATGATCTTTTTGAGTTCTAATAGTATGTGCTGTTCCAGAACTTGATTGAATTTCAACAATTCCAAATCCAACAACAAAATCACGAATATTTTTATTAATAACCTCTTTAGTAATACTATTTTGTGGATTATTAATTTCTGTCAGACCCAGTGGTGATGGAAGAGCAAATGTTCTGGTTTGGTCTGGATCAGAATCTGGATTATCTCTATCAAGTTGTGGATATAGATTTTTGACTGGTTGAGAGAATCTAAGATTTTGGAATGGTGCAACTTGTGGTGATGATGATGAATCAAGGAGTGTTAGGTGATAAACACCATCTTTTGCATTTGGAACATATTCCTGAACTGTTTCCTTTCTATAAATGTAGAAGGTATTATTAAATTCTTTTCTTTCATACCTCGGAAGGTTTGTATTTCTTTGATCAATATTATTGGCAAACAAACCTGGGTTTGTTGTCATTCCAACGGTAAATTCTCTTCTATGAGATCTAGATACAACAGTATAGACTCCATTATATCCAGTATTAGCTAAACCAACAGTATTTGCGGTCGATACAACGTTAAAGATTTGAACCTTAGATCCAACTGACAGTTCATGTGGGACTTCAGTTGTAAAAGATGCTAATCCAACATTACCATCCCAATTTGCATTAGAAATAAATCTAGGATTCCTTAACTCAGAGGTATTTGATAAAACTACTGGAGCAATACTCTTAAATTTAGCAATCTCAGGATTAGTGAATCCAGAAGTAGTGCCAGATTCTTGCATGATAAATGCATCCTCTGGAGGTCTGCCAAGAACGGTAGAATCTCTTGGAATAACATATCTGACTTTATAAATTCTATCCTCAAGAGATCTGTTGTCAGGAGTTCTAGTAATAAATGTTTTTGGAGTTGCCCTACCTAAAGATGCGGTTCCCAATCCAACAATCGTGCTGTAGATTGAATTATTGCTAGCACTTACTGTAATAAACCATTGACCAATAGTACTATCATATTGGATGGGGTGTCCAACATCTCCAGACTTTTTATCAGATACTCTAGACTCAATTTGAAGAATACCACCCTTACTATTAACAGTAATGGCAGACAAACTTACAGTATCATTAAAGGTTTGTGCTAATTTAATTTGATCAGTATTAATTCCCGAAGTGATTGCATAATAAACTTGATTATGTCTTAATCCATCAGGAAGTTCACCATCATCACTCAAAATACGAACTGATTCACCATTAATAAATTGGTGTGGTTCAGTTGCGGTAAATATATTGGATGTAATACTATTAATACCAATAGCTGTTCTACCTACTGTAGATAATTTGGTGGCAGTTACCTCATAATTCCCAGTTCCTTGGGTATTTGGCATTACAATGACTGCTTCTTTAGTCACACCAACGTTACCAATGTTGATGACGACTTTTAACTTGTCTTGGTGTTTTGCGCCAATTCGATAACCTTCTAATACAGACTTAGGAGGAATATTTCCGTTAAACTCGTTATATAAGTAAAGTCTTGAAGTATTACCTACCGAAATAGTTTTTTCAACGTCGATAGGAGCAAACTCAATTGTTACCTCATTATTTTCAACTCGTTGTGGGGGTAAGATGTGAGTAAGATATCCAGTATCATCTCTTGGGAAAGCATCATTTCTGAATCCTCTACAAACAAGTGCCCTTGCACCAAAGTTTGAGTTAGAGTTTGTAATAGAATGGTCTCCACCAGATTCTGCAACAAAGTGATTTGCATAACCAATGGCAAACACAGATACCAACTGCAAGAAGGCATCGTTTGATGCTTTAATGTGAAAGTTTTCGTATGCTGGTTTGTATACTGCAGAAGAATTGGTATGAAGGTTTGCAATAGCAGTAGAATCCTCATAAACGCCAGACACTGCATTATATTTTACAAATGCATTATCGTCCTTCTGTAAACCAATGCCAGTAAACTGAGCAACAACCATGGATTTAAATCCATCAGCTTTGCTACCATCAGCATGAAGTCCACACATTCCGTAGACGGAACGTAGGGAACAGTTGAAGATATATGGAGAAGCAGAAGTAACGCTATCAACGACAATATTAAGAGTTGGTGCTCCAGATACAATTGCAGGAAGGGGATTTGAAGGAGCAGAGGATACTTCGTAAGTAATTCTGGTTGAACTTTCTACCGTTTTAATAACAAATGATCCATTATAACCGCCACTAGGAATACCCTCAATTCTAATTGGAGTATCTACATCTAGTCCACCAACAGATTCAACAATATCAACAGTAATTTTTTTACTTGAGACTGAACCATCTCCAGCCCTAATACTGGAAATTCCTACGTTTTGACCCTTAGAACCAACGATTCTAAATTCATCAATCTTTGATTGAACATCAAGAGAAGCACTTGGAAAGTCTGGACTAATATCTCTTCCACTAGAAGGACCATAAACTAATCCAATTTTTTGATAGTAAATATCAAGATCAGTTCTGGTTGTATTATAATTTAAATAAGTATCGTTAAATTTTACAGGATTAACGCCATCAGCATACTCAAAACAGGTTAACTTATGGTGAGAGAAGTTAGGAACAAACTTTGATGTTCCATAATCTTTATATACGTTTGAGTTTGGATCTGCATCAAAGAAGGTAAACTGATAGAAGTAACAAGTACCAGTTACACGGAATAAACAAGTAGAATCAACAGTATTATCTAAAGGACTTGGAACAAATCTTGGGCGAATCTTTGTTTTACGAAGATCCATACCAACGATTGATGTACCACGGGGAATGATAACTCCACCGTAGACAGAGTTCATCTTATAAAGATCATTTTCTGGCGAGTCAATATCAAAATCAGAATTTAAAGTAAATTCTGTAAGGTCATTAGAAGTTGCACCACCTCTAGTTAACCAGTTATTACCAGAGATTGGTGCATTATGTATTGGTATCCATCCTGGTCTATTATCGATGATATGTTCACCAGGATAAACAATGATAGTTGTTCTACTAAATCTATCATTATCAAATCCTTTTTGATATGAAAATCTTGCTGCTTCAATCAGCGCCCTTTGAATTGTTTTAAAAGGTCTAACTAATGAGTTACCTTGGTTTTCAATACTATCTGTAGAGTCTATACAGGAGGGATCGACGTATAGAATATCGCCTCTACTATTCTTCAAAAAATTATCTAAGCGACTAAGACCCATTTTATTACTCTAGGATGGCTATTATGATTTATTTATTCATACTAAAAACCATAATCAGAGGTTTATTTTCCTGCCAAAATATATTCTACAGTATTTGCAACATCCTTCATAGCATCTCTAAGATCTGGTCTTTGTCCCGATTCCTGCTTTATAATTGGTCTTGAATCATCGCATAATATCCATCTCCATTGCTGCATTTCTTTACAATACCACAGATTAATTTTCATTTACAGGACTACTCCAATCGTTAGTAAAAGATCTAAGATACTCTATTTTTTCTAGCATTTCTTGACTATCAAGAACAAATTCTTCATTAGCAAAATGAAGTTTGCAGTTGTATTCTAATGCAAGATTCATTATATAGGATCTCCTGAATTTGTCATCTGGTAAAGAGAAAATACTAAACAAAATGATATGGTCCAGATTAGTATACTTTATAGAATACTCCAAGAATGAGTGATTTCTTCCTTCATTATCTCCAGTTTGATGTGGGAACTTATATCCCATTCTAGAGCAATATTCTCTAACGGTTAATGTTTGAAAATATAAGTCAATATATTTGGTTTTAAATCCCTCATACTCAGCATAAGTTATAACATTTTCATGTGGAAGAATCTCAACTTTACGGGATTGAATATCAGTATCATGTAACCGTCTAAAATATGCTCCTGGCCATTTTCTATGTGGTTGACCATCTCTCAATAACAACCTAACGTCAATACTCATTCTGGTTTTACCAGTTCTATTTGGAATTCCACCATGAATATTCTCTTGAGTAAAAAGTAAGAATGTCCCTGGAGACATGCTTACTGGATAACATTCTTGAGCACAGACTTCTTCTAATTTTTCATGAGACCATTTTTCCTCCTCAGATCTACGAGTAATTTCCCTACTCTTATCAATTCCAATAATCTGAAGTGAATTAGTATCAAAAGTTTCTGTAAAAGGCAACCAAACAGTTCTCAATCCAAGTCCATTACCAACCCATCTACCTTGATGGAATGGGAGAACTGTTCCATTCTTATCTTGGTCTGGAATTGTTGCTCTGATGTTACCAAACTTTTGTATAAGAATATCTGTATCTAATTGAGGAACGACATACTCCTCCACCATTTTATCAAACAACACATAAAAATCAGTATCAACAAGATCTTTAGTTAGATGTTTTACTAGTTCACCAACAGAATGTGAAGGAACATGTTCATGAAGGTATTGAAGTTCTTTTACTTCTGGATAATACTTTTGAACTAAAGACAATAAAATATCCCCAAAAGGATATTTGTTCATATCATATTGGTTATGTGTAGCATCAAATATACTCATATCTATCTTTACTCTAAGCCCCCGACTGGATTTGAACCAGCGACCAACGGTTTACAAAACCGTTGCTCTACCACTGAGCTACAAGGGCATTAATAATCGTCTAATTCTGCTAAAACTTCTGGATTTTCTAACTCCATCTCAAAGAAGCATGGATGTGCTTCTTCCATTATTAAATATGCAGATGACCTGAATAAGTCTTCTGCAGTATATATGCGGTTATTGTTAGCTTCAATAACAACAGATGGATCTGCTTCTTCTTCTTCGGTTAAATCATCCCATGTAAACGGTATAGAATTAACGAAGTACATCACAACAACGTTTTTTATACTCTTTTCTGGAGAATGCCAACAATAAGCTTTGGTGAGTCTAAGCTTCATTCTCTACACCTTTTTTTATATTTAGTTTAAGGAAGGCGGAGAGTTATACTCAATCCCTTTATTATTCCTTCCAGTAGGGCGAGGGGGACTTGAACCCCCACAGGCAATGCCCGACAGATTTTAAGTCTGGTGTGTCTACCGATTCCACCACCGCCCCATAAGAACTTACTCTTAGTAAGTAGGTGGATGATACTTCAAATATTCCCTAAAAGTCATTTTCATTTCTTTTTGGGTCATTCCACAGTGTTTTGCTGCGGCAGGAAGTGTCATCATACAATTAAAAAGACCTTGGTTTGCTTCCTTGACATTCTCTGGAGTTGTCTTTACAGGCATTTTAATCAGGTCAGAATAAAGAGGTTTTTTTATCATGGTTATTTAATTTGCAAATCCCCAGTAAAGGGGAAGCGAATGACGGGGATCGAACCCGTGACACCAACTTGGAAGGATGGGATGTTACCGCTACACCACATTCGCGTGTGGGGTAATCAGAGAGAAGATCTAGGCTGAGACTTGGGCGACCCCTCAACTGATTACTCATATATTATACGAAGTTGCTTCTGGGTTGTCAACCCCCCCCCTACCAAGGTCCCCCATAAGCAGGGTTTGATGAGATTCCAATTGCTTCTTCAATATCAACAAGTTTTTCAATATTCTCTTGCTTTTGTCGGTTAAGTCCCCACACCTGCAATTCATAATCACCCTTTACTTCTTGTGCTGCGGTTGATGCTGTTGCTTGACTACCAGCGGTAGACCATGTTGAATTATATTGATTGATTAAAGAACTTACATTTACTGCTGGTCCAGTAATATCAAATACTTTACCAATTTCAGATCCACTAGATTGGAACAGTCTAGTGCTAACCCCAGCACCAAGGTTGGAGCTTGTCAGGACAACAAATCCTTCTCCAATAAATGGAAAATCTGAACTATAATCTCCTCCAGATACTTTGGGATAATCATACACTCTTGCCTGATCTGATGTTAAGGTCCCATATGCAATAATAACAGTTCCCAAACCAGAAATTCCAAGACTTGCTCCAGTAGCAGTTGCAACTCCAGATACTATACTCCCATATTGAGAGGTTATATTTGAAGTGCTAGCACCATATCTTGTAGTTGTTAATCCAGTATTTCCACCAATAGCAATAATCTGACTCTTTAAACTATTTGCGGAATTTATACTAGTAAGTGTTTGACTTGTCGCTTCCCTAGCAGGACCAGTAAATGAATCCCTCAAAGAACTAGCTATAGCAATTCTTGGTGGTAATTTTTGTTGTTGAAGCAGATACATCTGTCGATCTGCTTGCAACCTATCTATTACAATTCCCATAAATCATTATATGTGTTTTTTATATTTATTGTGAAAATTGCTCTATTATTAACTGGATACATGAGGAATTGGGAAGACCACTTCTCAAATATCCAGGAAAATATTATAAAAAAATATAACGCCGACGTTTATATCAGTTCATATAGTTACTCAGAACTTTACATGGGTTCTGGAATAATACAAATTGACACTAAAAAAGTCATAGAGGCATATAAACCAAAAGAATATCTTTTTAGAGATGTAGAGACATTGCCGCCATTTAACTTTAAAGATGATGGATTAGAAATTAGTGGTAGAGAATGGTCTTACAGAATATTAAGACAATGGTATACAAATTATCTCGGATTACGATTATTCGATCCTAGAGATTATAATACTGTCATTAAATGTAGATCCGATTTTTCAATTAGAAATTTTAAATTACAATTAGATCAAGATCTGGTTTTACCAGTATGGAAGGTTCATCCAGGTCCATGTAATCCAGAAGACTCTTATGTGGATTATTTTGCACATGGAAATGGATATTGGATGAAGAAATATCTCAAATTATATGAACGAACAAAAGAGATGCACGATAATGATTGGGGTGATGTCTCGCTAGGAGAGACTCTAATCAAATCATACATTGATAGGTATATTGGTTCCGAACATATCACATTAGATTATGATATGGATTGGAAAATGAGAGATGAACCTTGGATGTCTGAGGTTCAAAGCATTTATAAAAAATATGATCCTATTAAAGTTGTAACCACTGAGAAGGGTGAGTAGATCCTTGATGGTAGTCTGGATTAAATGGATTTAAAGTAACTCTAATGTCTCCAGGAATAACCAGTCTTTCTTCTTTTCTTTCAGCAAACTTTTGAGTAAAATGTCCAGTTTTACTCGGAAAAATTAAAACACTACCCTCAATAGGAGTAATACTATAAACATTACAATTATATCGGTTATACCCAGTAATTAAATTCTTTTGAATTGCTTCAGTAAACATATCACCAACACATTCATTGGGATTTTTTTCTTGGGCAATACAAAACTTATCGGATGTCTCACCTGTACTTACATAATAAACAAAACTCAGATCTGAAGCGTTATGATTGTGCGGTTTTACTGATGGGGTTTCATCATCTTTGTGATAACCAACCCAGGATTTAATGATATGATAATCTAATTTTGAGTGATCAACACTCAAATAATCAAAGTAATTATCAACATGAGTCCGAAGTTCTTGAAAGAATGGTTTGCATGACTCTTTTTGGTGTGCAAAAATTCTTCCAGAATATTCTGGACTCTCGTTCTGATACCCATCAAACCAATAGTCACGAAGTTCATCAAGATGATTTTTGATTTGTTCATGACACTCCACCATCCCCTGGTAAACAATCAGAGGGAACGCTTCATGTACTCGGTGCATCACTTACCGTTGATATTATATTCCCTATTATCTCCTGGATAGTCTGCTGGTGTCAAGCCCTGATATTCAGAAATATTCTTTGAGGTATCAATACGTTCACCATAAACCACATAATCGCAGTTAATAGCAGTTCCCGCATTATTCTTAACGTAAATTTTATCACCCCATTCAATACGATCTACAAATAATTCTTGCCAATGTCCATTTGGAGTGAGATTGATAACAAGAGTCTCCATATCAACAAAGTCTTTCCAATAATCTGGAAGTTGAATATAGGACTGCTCTACCAATTTACCCTTTAGATACACATCTGCAGTTGGTCCTTCTAAACAAATATATCTAAGACGATGGTCTTTTTTAGTGGGATGCTGAATATCAAATGACTTTTTGGCATCCCAAATAGCAGATTTTGCATTCAAAGATCCAACCACAGCGGTTTTAACATCTTGTGCTTGAACAAGTGCATCTGCCTTAAGATTACCAACCTTAACATTATAGTGAATCCAAGGAGTACATGCTTCTGCTGGATAATCAGGATCTCCTGTAGTTGATTTTAAAATATAATCAAACTTAGCAGAAAAAGGTCCAGTAATACCCTCATCAAGACAGGTACTTTTATTAGTAAAATCTGCTACAAAAATATCTGCCATAATTAAATCCTCTTGGTATCATAATGAAATCCAGATACAGAATATTCATCATTATTGCCAGGATAATCTGCTGGTGTTGACCCTTCATATTCTGGAATCAACTTTTCTCCGTCTTTACGCTCACCAAAAACATGATAATGACAATTTATCGGTGTAGATGCATGAAGGTATACTTTATTATCTGAGATTTCTCTAACAATAATATTTTGATGCGTTCCTACTGGAGTAATTGAGACTGTAATACTATTAGAATCTACCAACTCTCTCCAGTATTCTGGAAGTTCAATTATGCTTTTATTTTGTAATTTACCCCTTATGTATACATCATTAGATGGCCCTTCTGGGCAAGTATGACGTAATCTCCAACCATCTTTTGTTGGGTGAGGAATATCAAAATTCTTTTTAGCGGAAAGGATATGTCCACCACAACGGGACATGACTTCACCTTGAGTAATTAGATTACCACCAACATTTACATTATTATTTGTATCAATAACTCCCAAAAATGCTGATGGTCCATCAACAGCTATTGAATAAGGATTATTGATTCCAGTGCATAATGCTCCAGGAATTAAAGGAGGAATTATTACATCTGAGTTCTCAAGTGGACCAACCATCAATGTGGCAGTAAGAAATGGTGGAATTGAACCAAAAATTCCTGGTCCTTCACAATAAAATCCACCTCTAGTTTGCAAGGGTCCTTTACCCAAAACTAAACTAGGATCACCAATACCACAATAAAAAGTCTTTTTTACCTCTAAATCAGGAACCTTCATCCTAAAATTCCTCCAGTTTTTTGTTGTGATTCAAATTTTGAAGTCCCTTTAGATGGTTTCAAGGTTGTACAAGAATCAGCACAATCAATTAGTCCACCATAAAAATTAAGAGATCCGTTTCCTACTAATTCAAGTATCCCAGAGCATAAAAATTTGGCAACAGAATCAACATTTGCTTCAAAATTCTTTGTTGTCAACTTAATTTTTTCATTACCCTCAATGTTGACATATCCTGTTTTATTACCACTTCCATTGGCAAGAATGTCAATCATTTTTGCCTCTAATCTAATTCTGCCCAAAGGGGCAGATATTGAAATGTCACCATCGGAAGATCTTAACATAAATCCCATATTATCTACGGGTTTCATTCCACAATGTATCTGATAAACGCCTGGACAACGATTAATCGTACTGCCCTTCATTTTACCAGAAGATCCAAACATCAAATATTGTTCACATGGCATTCCATGTGGACCATTTCTTAATAAAACCCCTGCATAAGTATTATTAAGATTAACATGACCCAATTTTAAATGTCCGTAATTACTGCCCAGTTCTACTGGGTTATGGAGTTTTGGTTTTCCCATTAGTCAACTCCTCCTAGGGGTAACCATA